>ERZ1090863.98-NODE-98-length-57812-cov-27.349256_pt1 | contig 57812 bp, 44 predicted proteins | sample MGYA00478480_ERZ1090863 | MGnify/ENA primary metagenome ERZ1090863 (study PRJEB33644, sample SAMEA5815746) | chicken gut metagenome | biome: Chicken; feature: Gastrointestinal Tract; material: Caecum | place: Ireland | collected 2019-01-01 | study: A study of the...
CGGATGCATTGCATCGGATTCTGGGCCTGAAGGCCCACCTGCACCTCTACGAGGAGGCTGTCCGCATCCCGGACAAGGCCGGCCTGGCCTGCGTGGGCTGCGAGGAGCATCAGAGCTACAGCGCTCAGGCTGCTGACAGCTGCATCACTTTGGTCAAGGATACCCGCGGCAATCTGCCCATCGACCCCGCCAGGATGAAGCGGGTCTTCCTGGTGTACGAGGGCTCCACCCCCACCACCAAGGGCTACAAGGGCGACCCTGTGAAACAGGTGGTCGTCGAGGAACTGGAAAAGGCCGGCTTCGAAGTGGACGTCTGCCCCAACTACCACGACCTGGAGGTAGAAAACGGTGTTTCACCCATGAACTTCGTCAAAATGGTCAGCCATCAAAGCCGCGCCAGTTTCCTGCAAAACCATGATTGGGCACTGGTGGTGGTCAATGTCAAAGGCTACGCACAGGAAAATAACGTGCGGATCCGCTGGAGCTGCAACCACAGTCTGGAGTTGCCGTGGTACAATGAGGAAATTCCCACCGTGGCGATGAGTCTCAACTACACCAACCATCTGATTGATCTGCCCCAGATTCACACGTTCATCAATGCCTACGCGTCGAACCGCGCCCATATTCGGGCCGCCATCGAAAAACTGACCGGCAAAAGCGAATTTAAGGGAACCGCCGAGGACAACGTGTTCTGCGACCGGTGGGATACCAGGCTGTAAATGCAACCTTGTAGCGCTTTTGCCAGATATGGTATACTGCCCTTATCAACATGGAGAGGGGAGAGGCGAAAAATGCGCAAAGACCGGCAGGCGGGCACCGTCCGCGGGAGGCTGCTGTTGTTGACGCTGGCGCTGCTGGCAGCGTTCACACTGCTGCTGGCGGTATACGGCTCGGTGATGGTGGGCGACCTACGCGAGCGGATGCTGCTGGAAGCGGAGGAACCACTGCAAAACTATATGCAGGAGTTCCACAACCGAAAGGAGAATATGGAGCAATACCTGTCCTACCTGGCAGTCACCAACGACGCCTTTCAGAATCTGTCGGGTCAGTCCAGCCGGGAGGCTCTCTATCTCGCCAGCGACGCGCTGCAAAACGAGATGGCTGCCATGGCTGGGATGAGTGGCGGCGAATACCTGGTCGTCCTCTACCACAGTGGGCTGGACTTTATGCTGGCGGCGCGGCAGAGCGTCAACTTGAAGGATGAGCTTGCCCTGCTGGAAGAACGCAGCTTTCGTCAGGCGCTGCAGGTGGAGCTGCGGCAGGGGGATTACCCCGCCGACCGCTGGTTCTGCGTGCAGGGCGGGGACGAGGTGCTGTATGTGCGGGTGGCACAGTATAAACAGATTTTGTGCTGTGTGGCCTGCCCGCTGTCGAGGCTGCTGGAGGCAGCCCCGGCAGGAGCGGACGCAGCGACGGTCCTCTACTACAAAGGGCAGCCCCTCTTCAACGCACAGGTGCCCTTTGAGCTGCCCGATACGCCGGGACAGGCTGCTTTCCAGGATGGGTATCTGGTGGCGCAGGCCAGCGAGAATGAGCTGACGCTGGCGCGATTCACATCACAGCCGGCCGGTTTTACCGGTGCGCTGCCGATGTTGTTGATCGCGCTGGCGGTGGCCGTCCTGCTAATTTTTGTGCTGGGAGTCATCTATCTCTGGAATGGCTTTTACCGACCGGTGGCCCGTCTGGCCGCCACTATGGAGAGGCTGCAGAACAGCAGCCTGACACCCGATGCGCTGGATCATGTGTACAGCGGGGCGGAGTTCCGGCAGATGAACGCAGCGCTGAAAAACCTACTCTCCCAAATCACCGAGTGGAAAGTCAAGGTCTATGAAAAGGAACTTGAGCGCCGGGATGCACAACTTCAATACCTCCGCTCCCAGATACGGCCCCATTTTTACCTGAACTGCCTGAAAAACCTCTATGCCATGGCCCAGGTCAGCACCCCGGAAAAAATGCAGGAGAGCATCCGCTATCTGTCGGTCCATATGCGGTATATCTTCTCGGACCATGCCCAACTGACCACCCTGGGCAAAGAGCTGGAGCTGTGTCAGAATTATGTGGCCCTGTTCAGCTCGATGAATGCGACCTATCCTATTCAGTGCAGCGTCGAGGTGGAGCCCGAACTGCGTGAAAAGACCATCCCGCCGGTGACGCTCCTCTCTCTGGTGGAGAATTGCGTCAAATACTCTATCCGGCAGGACCGTCCACTCAAAATCCTTCTTACCGCCTGTCTGTTGGAAGGAGAGGAGGGCGTGCCGCTGCTCAACACCAGCGTACGGGACAACGGCAGCGGATTTTCGCCGGAGTGGCTCGATCGTTTCAACCACTTGGAAAGCGGCGCCGGTGGGGAAGACCATGTGGGGATGACCAACCTCGTCCGCCGCTGCCGCGAACTGTACGGCGAGGCCTTCCACATCGCCTTTTACAATGGTATGGAGGACGACAAATACTGCGGCGCCTGCGTCGATCTGTTTATACCGGCTGAGAAAGGGGAGAGCTTACAAGATGAAACTGCTGATCGTGGATGATCAGATCTATGTGGCACAGGGGCTGCGTTTTGGCATTGACTGGAAGGCTGAGGGCTTTTCAGAGGTGCTTGTGGCGCTCAATGCACTGGAGGCCCGCGCTATCCTGCAAAAGAACGCAGTGGACGTCATGCTCTGCGACATCGAGATGCCGATGGAGAACGGCCTGTCCCTCATCCGCTGGGTGCGCGAGCAGAAAATGCCGGTCCGCTGCATACTGCTCACTGCCCACCCCGACTTCCAGTATGCGCGGGAGGCCATCCCGCTGGATGTGACCGACTATATTGTCCAGCCGGCCCCTTACAGCGAAGTGCTGCGGGTGGTCCGCAAGGCGGTTCAGGAGTGCGGCGAGCGGGTCAGCCAGGAGGCTGCTCCGGCCGGAGATGCGCTGCAAAAGCGCCAGGAATTGATGGAGAACATGGCTTTGCAGTCCTGGTTGGTCAGCCGCCAGCAAGCCCCCTACCGGGATGTGATGAGCGCCGGCCATCTGCCTGCTTTCGAGGACGAAGTCTGCCTGGCAGAGATCTGCATCCTGCGCTGGAATACGGAGAACAGCTGGAACAGCGACACCCTCTTTTACGCCATGAAAAATATGGTGGATGAATTGTTTGCAGCCTGCGATTGCAAAGCCGTGCTGGCCGAGCTGGCGCCGCAGGATTACTGCTGCATGGTTTGGGGCGGCAAAGCACCGGATGCCAGCAGCGCCGCCAAGCAGTTTGAATACCTGCGCAGCGCCTTCCGCCTGTACTTTCACGGCGAGGCAGCAGTCTACCTTCTTTCGCACGTTTTGGTGCGGGACCTGCCGGAAGCCCGTGAAAGGCTGACCGCTGCTCATGCTGACAACATCGCCCGGCAAAGCCTGGTGCAGGTCTGCGGTAGCGAGAGCACTGCCGCCGGAACTAGGGCTGCTGCCGGCGCTTTCGACAGCGGCGAGATCGCCCGGCTGCTGGGCCAGGGCCTCAGCGCACAGGCGCAGGCCAAGCTGTTCGGCTGGCTGGACCAGCTTTTGGCGGAGGGTAAACTGGACGCTGCTGCTCTGCGCGGTTTTTATCAGGACTTCATGCAGGCCCTCTACAGCATCGCGGAGGAGAGCGGCGTTGACCCAAAGACCCTCTTTGATACGGCCGGGGCCTTTGAACTTTACCGCAACGCCACCCACTCGGTGGAGGAGATGAAGACCTTCCTTGCCTATGTCTGCAGCCAGTACGAGGGCTTGGCTGGGGAGGAGGGCAGCCGCCGTATCGTTCTGAAAGCGGAGGAATACATCAAGCACAACCTGGAAAAGAACATCCGCCGGGATGATGTAGCTGCCTATGCCCATGTCAGCGCGGGATACCTGTCCCATCTGTTCAGCCGGGAGAGAGGCTGCTCGCTGAAAGAGTACATCGTCCGGCAAAAAATGCTGCTGGCCCGCTCGCTGCTGCGAACGACGGCTTTGCCAGTCAGCATTGTGGCCATGCGGGTGGGGTACACGAACTTTTCCCTGTTCTCCCAAAGTTACAAGGCGGCGTTCCAATGCTCCCCCAGCGCCGAGCGCAAGGCCATGGAACAGGAGCCGAAACTGTGACGCCGGCCAGGAAGATGGGGCGCCGCACCTTTCTGCGCGGTGCGGCGGGCACAGCTTTTCTGCTGGCCGGCTGCGGCAGAACGGAAATCTCTGCGGCACGCCCTGCGCCCGAGGCGCTGCCGGTGGTGCAGCTGTGGGGGATCGGCGGGATCAATGAGGCGACCCATCACCGCATCGAAGCCAGGCTGGATGCTCTTGCCCGGGAAAAGCTGGGCCTTTCAGTCAAGCTGACCATGGTCACTCGCAGCAGCTACAACGAGCGGCTGAACATTGCCTTTTTGCAGGGAGAGGCCCCGGACCTGTTTCCTATCTACCAGCAGTCTGCTTTTGATAGACTCTACGACAGCGGCTGTCTGCGCAACTTGCACGGCTATATAGACGAGGATTATCTCGACAGCCTGCAGATCCCACGGCCCCTGTGGGGATGCACCCGGCGGGATGGCGACTACTATGGCGTCACCCAGTACAGCGAGACTATGCAGTTCACCACCTGTCAGATGCGGCAGGAGACGGCCGATGCGCTGAGCATCCCCCAGGGCGACCGCCTGTGGAGCTGGAACGAGCTGCACGGATTACTGCTGCGGATGAAAGAGCTTTACCCCGACCGCGCGCCCCTGGTACCCCACTACGGCGCAATGTTGAACTACTTCGGCCAGGATAGCCTGGGAGACGATCTCGGCGTTTTGGTGGATGAGGACGGCGATGCCACCACAGTGGAAAACCTCTACGACAGCACTCGCTACCGGATGATCTGCCGACGGATGCGCCAGTGGTATCAGGAGGGGCTGATCCTGCCTGACGCCTATGAGGGACAGGTGAACGGCGTGCTGCAAGTTTTGCAGGGGATAGGCTGCTGCTTTTTGCAGCGCAGCGGCGAATACGGCGCGTCGGACGGCTGGGTCCGGCTGCGCCTGTCTGAGCCGACCTTTGATACCTACACGAACTATGTATTCTGGGGCGTCTCGGCCCAGAGCGCCCAGCCCTGGCAGGCGGTACAGCTTTTGCAGGCCATTTACAGCGACCCCGACATCGCTCTGCTGCTCCTTTTTGGGGAACAGGAGACCGACTATCGTCTGGATGCTGCCGGGGAGCTGACCGTGACGGACGACAGCTGGTCGGGCAACAAATGGGCCTGGCCCGGCTGGCTGGCAGCACAGCAAAAAGTCGGTCTCGAAAAACTGCGCCTTATCCCCAAAGAAACGAAGGTGCGCTATTCGCCGGCCTACGGCTTTGTCTGCGATGCCAGCGCCTACGCCGCCGAGGCGGAGGCCTGCAAAACGGTAGTGGAAAAGTACCACAAGGGGCTGCTCTGCGGCTTCCTTGAACCGGAAAGCACGATCCCCGCCTTTTTGCAGGAACTGGAGGACGCCGGCATCAATGCCATCATCCAAGAAAAACAGCGCCAGCTGGACGCCTGGCTGGCCCTAAACGGGAAATAAAACTGGAGGGAACTTTATGCGAACGATCTATTCTCTCAATGCCCTCAACTGGCGTTTTGCGCGGCTGGAAAGTCCCGGTACACCGCTGCCCGCGCCGGAGTCGAAGGCCTGGCAGGATGTCACATTGCCGCACGTCTGGAACAAGGATGATCCCAGCCAGACTGGCGAATGTGTCTACCAGGCGACTTTCGGGATGGATGCACGCCAGCTGGAAAAGCGGCACTTTATCGAGTTTGAAGCCGTGGCCGGCGTCTGTAAAGTGGAGATGAATGGCCAGCTGTTGGGCGAGCACCGGGGCGGCTACTCCACCTTCCGCTTTGCGATGGACGAGGCACTTGTGGAAGGTGCCAACACCCTCACCGTCCACGCCGACAACACTCGTTACAGCGATGTCAACCCCCTGACCGGCGACTTTGACAACTACGGCGGCATCTACCGTGATGTCAAGCTGATCGAGGTGGAGGACACCCACTTCGACCTGCTCTACTATGGCACCCAGGGAGTAGAGATCGACGCCGAGGCCGACGGTACAGTGAAGATTATCCCCCACATCACAGGGGGAGAGGGGGCCACGGCCCGCTACACCATTCTGGACGGTAATTGCATTGCGGCCGCCTGCGAAGTGTCTGCCATAACGGGGAGGAATGTGACCATGCAGGTGGAATATCCCCACCTCTGGAACGGCAAGACTGCCCCCCACTGCTACACGCTGCGGGCCGAGCTGCTGCGGGAGGGCGCTGTCTGCGATGCAGTGGAACTGGGCTTTGGTTTCCGCTCAATCGAGATGAACGCGGCGCGGGGCTTTTCCCTCAACGGCAAGCATCTGCGGCTGAACGGCGTCGCTAAGCACCAGGACCGCGAGAGAATGGGCTGCGCCTTCACCCGCGCTCAACTGGATGAGGACATGGCCATCCTCAAGGAGCTGGGGGCCAATGCAGTGCGCCTTTCCCACTACCAGCACCCGCAGTATTTCTATGACCTGTGTGACAAAGAAGGCCTTGTGGTCTGGGCCGAGATCCCCATGCTGGCCATGCCGGACGGTAACGACGGTGTGTTCGAGAACGCAAAAAGCCAGCTCACTGAGCTGATCCTGCAGAACAGGCACCACCCCTCCATCTGTTTCTGGGGTATCCAGAACGAAATCGCCATGATGGGTGAGAGCCTGGAGATGTACGACAAGGTCGCAAAGCTCAACGGCCTGGCAAAGCAGCTCGACCCCTCCCGCCTGACCACGGCGGCTAACCTCTACTGCGTCAAGAACAACAGCCAGCTTAATTTCATCCCTGACTGCATCGGCTATAACCTCTATTATGGCTGGTATTACGGCGAGATGGGGGACTATGCCGGCTTTATTCGCAAGTTCCGCAACGACAATCCTGGCGTTCCCCTCGGCTTTTCGGAGTACGGGGTGGACTGCAATTTGGCTTACCACAGCGAGACGCCCCGGCGCAAAGACTATTCGGAGGAGTACCAGGCCCTCTACCATGAGACGGTCTATCCCCAGCTGACCGCTGAGCCCGCTATCTGGGGCAGCTTTGTGTGGAACCTGTTCGACTTTGGCAGCAGCATCCGGGATGAGGGCGGCGTCAAGGGGCGCAACAGCAAGGGCCTTGTCACCTGGGACCGCCAGACCAAAAAGGACGCCTTCTACTATTACAAAGCCCAGTGGTCGGAGGAGCTTTTTGTTCACATTACGGGCCGCCGCTTTGTAAAGCGAAGCGGAGAGAGCACTACCGTCAAGGTCTACTCCAACTGTTCGGAAGTGACCCTGACCGCAAATGGCAGGGAAATACCCGGCAGGCAGACCGCGGCGGGCGTTTTCGCCTTCACCGTGCCGCTGGACGCCGGCGCCCTCGAGCTGCGGGCCGAGGGGACGGGCTGCGCCGACAGCATCACCCTCGAACATGTGGCCCAGCCTGAGCAGAGCTACATCTATGTGGACCCCAACCCGGAGATCGACGTGAAAAACTGGTTCACCATGCAGGACAGTGGGGAGGACCTCTTCCCGGAAGACCGCTTTTCGATCATGGACCCCATCGGGGAGATCCTTGACAATGCCGAGGCTCTTGCCCTGCTGGAAACCGAGCTGCCCGCCATCGCCCACGATGAGCGGAGCCGCAAATACCGCAGTATGGGCCTGATTCGTATCATCAACCGGATGCCCCATAAACCGGATGAGGACTTTTTGAAAGACCTCAACCGCAAGCTGAATACTATCCCTAAAAAGACGGAGGGCAGGAAATGAACCCCCCTGCCATGAATCCTTATCTGCCCCTGACTGCTTACATCCCGGATGGGGAGCCGCGAGTGTTTGACGGACGGTTGTATGTTTACGGCAGCCACGACCTCGCGGGGGGCGAGAAAGGTTTTTGTCCCGGAGACTACGAGGTCTGGAGCGCCCCGGTAGATGACTTGGGCCGTTGGACCTGCCACGGGGTCAGCCTGGCTCGCAGCGCCGTGCCCGGTATGACCGAAGGGGATGCCATGGCCGCGCCCGATGTGGTCCGCGGGCCGGATGGGCGGTATTACCTCTATTTCAACACCAACGCGCAGAAAGTTTGCCGGGTGGGGGTGAGCGAAACGCCGACGGGGCCGTTCGAGCTGATTGGTGAAGTCCGTCTACCGGACGGTACGCCTTATGAGGGATACAAGATGTTTGACCCTGGCGTCCTAGTGGACGACGACGGGCGGGTGTATCTGTATGTGGGCTTCTGTATACCGGTGATGCCGGTTCCGGAACGTTTCACCGGCAGGGCCAGTCCCTTCGCTCCCACCAGCCTCGGCTTTGAGTTAGAATCCGACATGATGACCATCCGCCGTGGTCCTGTACCCATTCTGCCGGGGGCGGGCACAGCAGCAGGCACTGGCTTTGAAAACCACGCCTTTTATGAGGCCAGCAGTCCCCGCAAGATCGAAGGGCGGTATGTGATGGTCTACTCGACCGAGCAAAGCCATGAGCTGGCCTATGCACTGGCCGACACTCCCTTCGGACCTTATTGTTATGCAGGGGTGCTGGTCAGCAACGCTGATCTTGGCCTTGCTGGCAACATCCACCCTGTGATGCCCTACGGCAACAACCATGGCGGCCTTGTGGAGCTGGGCGGGGACTGGTATATTTTTTACCACCGCCAGACATCGGGGCAGGAGGCCAGCCGCCAGGGCTGTGCCGAAAAGCTGCCACGCCGGTCGGACGGTTGGTTTGGCCAGGCTGAGATCACAAGCTGCGGGCTGAACGGTGGGCCGCTGCCGGCATGTGGAAGTTATCCGGCGGCCTGTTGTTGCCGCCTGACCTCTCCTGATATCCGGTCGAAACGTTACACCATCCGCGATTGCCGCCGTGCCGTTGAACCCCACATCTACGAGGAGCCTTGCGGCAGGCAGCCCTGCCCTTACCCCTGTTTTATTGCAAACATCGGACCGGGCACGGTAGTGGGGTACAAGTACTTTGCCTTCGACCGCCCCGGGCGTTTGACTTTGACGCTGCGCGGAGAGGGACACTTTTCCGCAGCAATTCATGCCGACGATCCCGACGGTCTTTGTCTGGGCCGCTGCACGGGGGCGCTGGCTGGCTCCTGGCAGGACTTTGGGCTGGAACTGGTGCCGCTGGACGGAACACATGCACTCTATATCCGCTTTGAAACAACAGAGGGGAGGCTGCAATTTGCGGCTTTTGCCTTTGCGCCTTGAAAGGAATAACCGAACGATGAAACCAAACGTATTGAACACTAACCTTTCCGGTAAGGTCGCCGTGGTCACTGGGGCGGGCGGAGTGCTCTGCTCCGATATGGCCAAGACTCTGGCCCGCGCTGGGGCAAAAGTCGCCCTGCTCAACCGCACGCTCTCCAAAGCACAGGTCCACGCCGACGCCATTGTCGCCGAGGGCGGGATCGCCAAAGCCTACCAGTGCAACGTCCTGGTCGAGAACGACTGCAAAGTCGTTGCACAGCAGGTGCTGGAGGACTTCGGGCCCTGCGACATTCTGGTCAACGGCGCGGGTGGCAACAGCGCCAAGGCCAACACCGACAAGGAATTCTACGAGCCGGGTGACATTGACGACTCGACCTTGCAGACCTTCTTCACCATTTCACCCGAGAACGTCTCGAGTGTTTTGGAGCTGAACTTTCTCGGCACATTGCTGCCGACCCAGGCATTCGCCAAACAGATGCTGGGCCGCCCGGGTTGCTGCATCGTCAACATTTCCAGCATGAATGCCTTTACCCCATTGACCAAGATCCCCGCTTACTCGGGCGCGAAGGCGGCAGTCTCTAACTTCACCCAGTGGCTGGCGGTGCACTTCAGCAAAGAGGGCATTCGGGTCAACGCCATCGCGCCTGGCTTCTTTGTCTCGGAGCAGAACGCCCGCCTGCTCTACAACGAGGACGGCACCCCTACCGCCCGTGCTCAGAAGATACTGGCCGGAACCCCCGCCGGCCGAATGGGGCGACCCGAAGAACTGGAAGGCGCGCTGCTCTTCCTTGTGAACACTGAGGCTGCCGGCTTCATCAATGGCATCGTCCTGCCGGTGGACGGCGGCTTCCAGGCTTATTCGGGCGTGTAACGACGACATTCTCTTATCCTTTCATATCAACCTTTGCCGTAATAAGACGGCAGACAGCCGCCCACTGCGTTTTGACACGCAATGGGCGGCTGTTCCATTTGTCCTATTGTCTTGACCCCTGCCGGAACCTGAATGAAATAGAACGGATTTTCCCTCTGCACATTTTTGCACATTTTCTGCACATTGTAGAGCTGGATATTGGATGTACAACTGTGCAAACTATGCAAAGAATGCAACGGATAAAAACGGATAAAATGACGATAATTTGATAAAGATAACGGATTTGCGCAAGATGCCGGTTTGGACGAAAAATGCCTCTCGGTTCCTCTTAATCAGTGGGCCCAGGGTTCGAGTCCCTGGAGGTGCACCACAAGCACAAAATCCGAACTTTTTCCAATAGGAGAAGGGTTCGGATTTTTTATTTTTCTTAAAAAGTGGAACCCGAGTCGGGTGCTCTTTTCGTGAAAATAATATTTCATATTGCGATAAAATAGAAAATTATACAAACATTTTACAGCTGTGTGGTCGCAGGCTTTACGTTCCTCTGGTAAACTTGGAATTGTTCGAAGCGGTTAACATTTTAAGATTACCGGGAGGTATCATGTATGGAATCTGTCAACAAGCAGACGGCCAGCCAGTCCCAGAAACTGATGGTCTTTGTCCTGACCATGGCGCTGTACGGCCTGGCCACTCTCTTTTCCGAGCTGATCCCCAAGTTTCAGGTGGGCATCGTGGAGTTTTCGGTGGAGTATTTCCTGTTCATTCCGCTGACGCTGGCAATGCTGTTTGACCCCATGTCCGCGGCGCTGGGCGCCGCCACCGGCGAGCTGGTGTTCAGCGAGATCATGCTGGGGCAGTTCGGAGGCCTGGGCGAGGTGGAAAAATTCCTCACCGTCACCATCGGCGTCTATGTGGCCGGCCGGCTGGTGCGTGACCCGTCCAACCGGGTGATGGTCGGTGTGGCGGCCATAGGCGGTACCGCTTTGCAGCTGTTTATGGGTACGGTGGTGGATATTCTGAAAGTACAGTTTGCCATCGAGGACTTTGAGGCCGTGGCCGGCCTGCCCGAAAGCGTCTTTGCCACCGAGGGCTTTGCCTTCCTGAACGACCTGCTCTTCTCGGGCATCCTCTTCTGCCTGCTGCCCACCCTCTATCTAGTGCCCAAGCTCCACGGCAAGATCGAGCCGCTGCTGGGGATGCAGCCCCGCACCCCGAAAACCGCACTGGAGCCCCTGGGGGCCAAGGCTGTCCTGGGCTGCATCGTCGGTTTTGCTGCTGCTGCCGGCACCCAGATGCTGGCCAAGAGCGGTATGAGCCTTGTGGACTGGGAGGCTCCCTGGTCTGAGAGCATGCCCGCTTTTGCAACGGCGATTTTGATCGCCGCCGCCCTGTGTCTGGTGGCCGTCCTGGTCATCCGCAAACAGGCCGAGCAGAACCAGAAAGGTTGAGCCTATGCACGCGATAGAAATAGATCACCTGACCTATTCCTATCCGGGCGCGGCGCATCCGGCGCTGCAAGATATCACCGTCTGTGTGGAACAGGGGGACTTTCTCGCCATTGTGGGCAACAATGGATGCGGAAAGTCCACTTTTTGCAAGGCCCTAAACGGTCTGATCCCCCAGTTCATCAGCGGCGATTTTTCGGGGCGCGTCCTTGCCTGCGGGCTGGATACCCGCACGAGCGACGTGGGCGCCCTGGCCCGGAAGGTGGGGTATGTATACCAGGACTTTGAAAATCAGATCATTCGCCCCACCGTGCTGGACGACGCCTCCTACGCCTGCCAGAACTACGCCATGCCAGACTATAAGGAGCGGGGCATGGCGGCGTTGGAGCAGTGCGGCCTGCGCGGCCGGGAGAGTGATTTCATCTGGCAGCTGTCGGGCGGGCAGACCCATCTGCTGGCGCTGGCGGGGGCTCTGTCTCTGCAGCCCGACGTCCTGATCCTGGACGAGCCCATCGCCCAGCTGGACCCGGCCCACGCCGACCGCATCTATGGGGTGCTGCGGGAGCTGAACGAGCGGTACGGCAAGACCATCATCGTCATCGAGCACCACACCGAGTACATTGCCGACTTCTGCAAGCACGTCATGCTGCTGAAAGAGGGCCGGGTGCAGTGGATGCTGCCCACCGGCGAGGCTCTGCAGCGGGTGGAAGAACTGCAAAGCTGCAATATTTTCCCGCCGCAGGTGACCCTTGCGGCCTGGCGGATGCGCCAGGCGGGCAGCCTGACCGTGCCGCGCCTGCCGGCGACCATCTCAGAGGGCAGGGAAGTGTTTGTCCCCCGGGCAAACCCGGCACCCGCCCCGCGGCCTGCCGCCCCTGCGCAGGGGGAGACGGTGGCCTCCTTCCAGGACGTTTCGGTGGCCTATCGCAGCGTCAAGGGGGAACCGCACAAGGTGTTCGACGGGCTCAGCCTTGCGATCCACAAAGGGGACAAGGTGGCCCTCATCGGCTCCAACGGGGCGGGCAAATCCACCTTTATGAAACTGCTGGTGGGGCTGATGAAGCCGTCGGCCGGCACGGTTTGCCTGCATGGACGGTCTCTGCGGGACGTCCGGCCGGAGGCCCTTTCCCGCGAGGTCTCGATGGTCTACCAGAACCCCGAAGATATGTTCATCAAGGATTCGATCGAAAAGGATATCGCCTACGCGATGGAGGCCCGTGGAGTCCCAGATACAACAGCTCGCACCGATCGGCTGCTCGAGCGCTTCCGCGTGGCCGATCTGAGGGATCGGGACGGCCGTCTGCTCTCGGGCGGGCAGATGCGCCGGGCCAGCCTGGCCATCGGGGTGGCGCTGGATCCGGGTATCCTGCTGTTGGACGAGCCAACAGCCAATCTGGATATTGCCACCCGCAAGGAGATCATGCGCACCCTTGAGGATCTGAAAGAGATCACCGAGACGGTGGTCATTGCCACCCACGATATGCAGCTGGTCTGCGAGTGGGCCCAGCGGATCATCGTCCTGTGCGGCGGAAAGGTCGTGGCCGACGGGACCCGGGATGAGATCTTCGGAGGCCGTGCCCTGATCGAGCAGGTGGGGATTCGTCCGCCCGAAATCTTCACCATGGGGCAGACACTGGACCCTGCTGCCCTCTGTTACACCATCGACGATTTTTTGCGCTGTTTTGAGGGGAGGAAGCCTGTATGAAAGCGGTCGATAAGCTCTCGGAAAATATCCTGGACAAACTGTCCATAGATTTTCTGCGCAGCCAGGTGCTGAAAAACGCTTACGGCAACAACGATACCGTCATCGCCGCGATGGACCCTCGCGTCCTGATCGTCTGGTACCTCTTTTTTGGGCTGGTCCCCTGGTTCGTCAGCGACCTGCCCTTCCTGCTGGGATGTTTTGTGTTGGTAACAGCCACCACGATCCTGGCTCATGTGGCGGGGCTGGTGCTGTTCCTGTTTGGGCTTGGCGTGTTCTCCCAGACGGGGTATCTGCTGGTCGTGACCTGGCTGTTCGGCGGAGACGCCTCGGCCATCGCGCCGCTGCTGGTGCTCACCCTCAAGGTGGCCACCGTGTCGCTGGCATCGGTCACCGTCTTTTCGGGGATGGACCCCGACAAACTGGCCAATGGCCTGATGTGGTTTGGATGCCCGGAGCAGCTGTCTTTCTCCATCTCCTACGCCTACCGGATGCTGCCCATCCTGATGGAGGAATTCCAGAACGTCCTGCTGTCCTACCGGCTGCGGGGCAACCCGCCGGCCCACGACACCCTTTGGGGCAAGATCCGCTACCTGGCCTATCAGATCCGGATCATCATCTGCGCCTTTTATCCCCTGATGCTCAACACGGCCAAGCGGTCCCGCACCACCGTCGAGGTGCTGGAGATCAAGGGCTACCGCTACGCCGCCGCCAACCCCGAAGTCAAAAAGCTCAAGCTGGCCGCCCTCAAAGTGACGAACAACGATCTGCTGTTCCTGGCGCTGTCGTTTGTCTGGGTCGCCGCCGCCTTTTTGCTTTCTACCTTGCTCTGAGAGGGACAACGCTATGTACATGGATTTTCACACACATGGGAAGCTGGCAAAATATCTGCCTTTCTCCACCGAATACACCGACTGGCTGCTGCGCGAGGCGCGCCGCGCCGGCCTGGACGCCATCTGCCTGACCGAGCATTTCAACACCCAGCAGTTCGACACCCTTTACGGCTACGTCGAAGCGCGGGGCGAAAAGAACGGGGACGCCTATGTATTTGAAGACGCGGGCGGACTGCGCGTTTTTCCTGGCATGGAGACCGACATTGCGGAAGGCGGGCATGTGCTGTGCGTCGGCCCGATGGAGGCCATCCGGGAGATGAACCGCCGCCTGGAGCCGCACAAGGCCAAAGACCGGTTTCTCCCGGCGGCGCAGCTGCTGGAACTCTTTGCCGAATACCCGGTCCTGGTGGGGGCGGGGCACCCCTTCCGGGACGGCGGGCACATCCCCGACCTGCCGCCGGAGCTGCTGATGCGCTTTGATTTTCTGGACCTGAACGGCAAGGACATCGCCGAGGACCGTCAGCGCACCGAGGAGCTGACCTTCGGGCTGGGGCAGCGGCTGGGCAAGCCGGTGGTGGCCGGCAGCGACACCCATCAGGCGGTGCAGTATGGCTGCATCCGCACCTGTTTTGAACACGATTTTGCTTCCTTTGACGCGCTGGCCCGGGAGACGAAGGCAGGCCGGTACAGCATCTGCGTCCATCCCGACGCGGAGGTCAAGGTGCGCACGGCCGGCCTGCTCAAACGCGCGCTGAAAGAGGTCCACGCCCTGGGTGGGGACTATGTTTCGGTCCTGCTGAGCCGCGGGGGAGAGTCCCCGGCGGTGCTGGCAGCCAAGAAGGCGGCCCTGTGATGGACACCGCTGCGCTGCTGCGGCAGGCTGGCCGCATCGTACGGGAGGCGGGCGCGCGTCTGGAGGACCGGAGCCTGGCGGCGCAGGTGCGCGCCAAAGGCCCCACCGACTTTGTCACGGCGGTGGATACCGAAGTGCAGGAGCAGATCCGCGCCCGGCTGCAGGCGCTGGACGGAACGATCCAGTTCATGGCCGAAGAAAAGGACAACGCCGCCATCGACCCGGCCCGCCCGGTCTGGGTCCTGGACCCGGTGGACGGCACCACCAACCTGATCCACGGTTTCCGGCACAGCGCAATTTCGCTGGCGCTGGCCGAAGGCGGCAGGGTGTGCCTCGGCCTTGTGTTCGACCCCTTTGCAGGGGAGCTGTTTGCTGCCCGGCGGGGCGGGGGAGCGTTCTGCAATGGGCGGCCCATCCATGCCAGCGGGACCGTGCATCTGGCGGACAGCCTCTGCTCGGTGGGCACCAATCCCGGCCGGCGGGAGGAAGCCGGCGCCGCGTTTGCCCGGGCCCGCCGCATCTACGACCGCTGCCACGACATCCGCCGGATCGGCGCGGCCTCCGTCGAACTGTGCTATACGGCCTGCGGCCGTCTGGATGCGTACCTGGAGCACGGTCTCAAACCCTGGGACTATGCGGCCGGCTGGCTGATCCTGGAAGAAGCCGGCGGCCGCCTGACCACATGGGACGGCAAGGCCCCTTCCCTTGCCGCAGCCAGTTGTGCTATACTGGCGACGAACGGCCGCATTCACGAGGAATTGCTGGCCCTGGTATAACAGGAGGCGTCTATGAATCTTTCCTTTCCCCAAATGCCGGAAAAACTGACCAGCACCGAACAGGACATCGTGGAATACATCGCCGCGCACCGGGATGAGTTCCTCTGCATGACCATCGGGCAGCTGTCGGCGGCGCTGCATATCTCGGAGGCCACGGTCTCCCGCTTTGCCCGGCATGTGGGCTGCGAGGATTTCAAGCACCTCAAGCGGACGGTGGTGGAGCAGACGATCCAGCGCGGGCCGGTCCAGAAACTGAGCAACACCCTGCAGGCCAAGGAAGACGACATCCTTGCCGCCTGGCTGGAGCAGCAGCGCTACAACCTGCAAAAGACCCTCGATCTGCTGGACCGGGACGCCTTTGCCGCGGCGGTGTCCGCCCTGCTGGGGGCGCGCAAAATTTTTCTCCACGCCCGCAACGCCTCCCGCGCCCCGGCCGTCCTGCTGGAATACCGGCTGCGCCGCATCGGGCTGGAGGTGGAGCAGCTGCCGTCCGCTGGCAGCGAACTGGCCGAGCGTCTGGCCGCCATCGGCCCGCAGGACGTGGTCGTGCTGTTCGGCTTTGCCAAGGTATCGCAGGCGGCCGGGGTCATTCTGGAGCGGCAGCAGCAGGCCGGCTACCGGACCATCCTTTTCACCAGCCGCGTTTGGCACGGCGAGGGCCCCCGCGCCGACATCGAGCTTTTTGTCTACCGCGGGGACGAAAAGGAGCAGCACTCGATGAGTTCCCCCATTGCGGTGGCCGAGGCCCTGAGCCTGGCCCTCTCGGCCCAGATGGGCGGCGCCGCCCTTGCCCGCCTGGACGAGATCCAGCAGCTCAAAGCCGCCTATAAGGACCGGCTGTGAAAAGATGCGGCTGCCTGGTCCAGTCTGGCGCACCATAAGCACAAGATCCGAACCTTTTCCAATAGGAGAAGAGTTCGGATTTTGTTTTCTTCGGTGAGTTAAATAATGAACGGCTCCCTTTCCGAAACCGTACCGGAAGGCCGGGGGCCAAAGCGGTGATGGGTTACTCCAGAGTGAAAAATAGATGCGCCCTGAAGGACGTGAATTGCACCCCATTTGTTCGACAGCACGAAATTGTCTATCCTGGTTGACACAAAACGCGCAAGCATCTTCCGCACATTCCTACGCAGATTGCTGCAGGGAATGGTAGAAGTGCTGCCTCCCGAAGAGCAGGATAGGCCTTTACTGCGTTCTCTACGGTTCTGGCACACAGGGGTGCTTTCCTCTTGGTATCCATAGCCAGCCCCAGGACAGCTCTGTTCATAGGGGACCGGGGCTTCGCACCCCTGCCGCCGGCAAAAACGCCGCAGCGCCAGCACCTTGCCTCCCTTTCTGCGCAACCAAATGCAACACATTTTGCCTGCCGCGGTTGGTGGAACTTTTGGACCATCGAGAGTATAATCGAACCGGGAGGTGTGAAAGGTATGAAAATGCAGAAAAATAAAATCGCCCAAAATCTGATGGTCCTGCGGCAGCTGCATCAACTGTCCCAGGAAGAGGTGGCCGGGCGGATCGGCGTTTCCCGGCAGGCTGTCGCAAAGTGGGAGACCGGCCAATCGGTACCGGACATTCTGAATTGCGACGCGCTGGCGAAACTGTACGATGTGGAGCTGGATGACCTGCTCCATTACGACCAGGAGCAGACCGGTAAAAGCATACCGCCCAGGGGCAAGCACCTGTTCGGGACCGTTCGCGTGGGGGAACGGGGGCAGATGGTCCTGCCCAAGCAGGCCAGAGAGGTGTTCGGGATCAAGCCGGGGGACAGGCTGGTGGTTTTGGGGGACGAAAACCCGGAGCATCCGGGGATCGCGCTCATGAAGGAAGAGTTCTTCCTGGGGATCGCCCGGCTGTTCCAAACTGCTTTGGATACGACGGTTACACCCGACGAAACGGAGGGAGAAGAATGAAAACGGTGCTGGACGTCCGGGACATCGGGAAGCGCTATCCCGGATTCACCCTGGAGCATGTCAGTTTTTCCCTTGCGCCCCATCGCATCATGGGGCTGATCGGCAAAAACGGGGCGGGGAAAAGTACAACGTTCAAAGCGATCCTGAACATGGTCAAGCCGGACAGCGGGAGCGTCACCCTGTTCCAGAAGGATTTCAGCCGGTACGAAAAAGAGTGCAAGGAGCGGATCGGCGTCGTGTTTGGCGGGGTCGACTTTTACCCGCTGAAGAAACTCTCTGCCATTACGGCCGTTACCCGGACGTTTTACGCGGACTGGGATCAGGAACGGTATCAAAAGTACATCCGGCGCTTTGCTCTGGATGAGAGGAAAAAGTACAAAGAGCTCTCCAGCGGGATGAAGGTAAAATACCTGCTTGCGCTGGCGCTGTCGCACCACGCCGAGCTGCTGATTTTGGATGAGCCGACGTCCGGCCTGGACCCGGTATCCCGCGAGGAACTGCTTCAAATCTTCCGGCAAATTGTGAAAAGCGAAACGTGCTCCATCCTGTTTTCTACCCACGTCACTTCGGATCTGGACAAATGTGCCGACGATATTACGTATATTCAGAATGGGCGGGTACTGCAGAGCGCGGATAAAGAGACTTTTTTGCAGTCCTTTGCGCATTTGAAAACGCCGCAGGATGCCGGGCCCCTCACATTGGAAGAGATCATGCTGCGCACAGAAAGGAGCGAGTGGGATGATGACGCTGCTTTATAAGGAACTGCGGCTTGCCGCCCATCCGACCTCGCTGGTTTTTGCCTGCCTGGGCTGTCTGGTCCTGGTGCCGGCCTACCCGTACAGCGTGATCTTCCTGTTTGGATGCCTGGCGCCGTACATCACATTTTTACATGCGCGCGAAACGAACGATGCCTGGTACACAGCGGTTCTGCCGGTGACAAAGAGGGAGAGCGTGCTGGGGAAATGCCTGCTGGTCTTTGTCTTTCAGGTGTTTCAGCTGGTTTTTTCGGTCCCCTTTGCGCTTTTGCGCCATGCTTTGCACATCGCCAATAACCCGGTGGGTTTGGACGCCACCGCGGCGTGGTATGGTATGGGATTTTTCGTATATGGCGTGTTCGACCTGGTCTTTCTCACGGCATTTTATAAAAACGGCTACAAGGTCGGGCAAGCGTTCTTCCTTGCAGCCATTCCCATGGCCCTTCTCATGACAGCGACGGAAGCCGCCGCCCATCTTCCCGCGCTGGCCTGGATGGATAGCTGCCAGCCGGAACACCTGCGGATGCAGCTGCCGGTCCTCGCAGCCGGGATCGCCTGCTATGGCGTCTTGCTTTTGCTGGCATACCGGGTCTCGGCAAAACGCTTCGAACAGGTGGACCTGTAAGGGCCATGCGCCGGGATCGGCTCCCGGAGCGTTTTAACAGAATAACAGGCGTTTAACAGCAGCACCCCCAGGCAGGAGGCCCAAGAGGCTTCCTGCCTCAGCGTGTCGCAAAAGCGCCACGCTCCAGGGGGAACCCATTTCTGCCCGCATACGCGGGACAGAAATTCCTTCCCCCTGGTATCCCCCTGGGGACAAAATTTGGCGCTGAACCGCGCACTCGCCGCAAGGCGGCTCGCACACTCTCAGCGCCAAATTTCCCTGTATGTGTCCCGACCGTACGCGCATGTCGTCCGGTCGGGACTTTTTTGACAATCTGAGGCAGGAGGCCCAAGAGGCTTCCTGCCTTTTTTGGCGTCTGTCGGGTTTTGATGGTGACGCAAAATAACGAATTTCAACTTATTTTAACGATTTTAAACTTATTTTGTGGAAAAGATGATTTCATTCGCAAATTGCCTTATGATTAATTCTGGTTCTTGTATGGGAATCGGAAATCCATTGAGGAGGAATTTGTATCAACTTGAAATCGGAATGTGAAATTTATGAAATGCTGCGACCGTTTCGTTTGAAATGGAAGAACATTGGCGTTTCGGACCTGGTTTGTGCGGTCATGCTGGTGGAAGAAAAGCCGGAACGTATCCATGCCCTCCACAAAGAGGTCTACATGGTGATCGCAGCAGAGCGCTGCTGCACCTGGAGAGCGATCGAAACCAGCGTCCGCAGAGTGCTGGAAGAGGCGTGGAGTCACAACCGCCGCCATATGGAGACCCTGGTCGGGTACCCGCTGGACAGCTGCCCCACCGCCGCGGAGTTTATTTATATCTGTGCGAATTATGTCCCCAAAAGAGGTGCTGAGGACATCAAATAAGGTGTAAACCGTGATCCATACAAGAACTAAAAACCGTTGTATGCAATAAGCTGCAACGGTTTTGATGTTCTGTGCCGGCGCGGCGTCCGGCTGCGGAAGCGGCCGCAAAAACAAAACGCCCCGGCTCTCGCGCAGAGGGCCGGGGACGTTGGGATGGGGCATTGTTGCCGGCGGCGCCCCGGCCGCTTCAAAGCGGTCTGCCTGGGCGCTCGGGGGATGTACAGGAGCTGCCGGCGGCCGATTCGCCGCCGTGGACGAACCCTTCCGGGGGGAGGTTCATGCCCGCATAGTCCCCCCTCAGTCCCACCAGAAGTACCAGACGGTGGACTGCTGCAGCCCGTCGGCCAGCGCGCCCACGGTGGCGTCCTCCGCCCCCTGGTCGATCACATCGGGGCAGAAGCCGTACTGCTCCGCTGCCAGCTCCATGGCCTTTTCCTGGGGAATGGGGGACGGCAGATCAAATTCCAGCTCATCGTGGGTCATGGCCGCAGGCACCGCGCCGTACTGCTCGAACCAGTATTTCGCCGCGGCCATCAGCTGGGGCGTGTCGGGGCACTCGTTCCAGTTGCCGAAGGGCAGGTATGCAAAGACCTCCCAGGGGTTCCTGACCGGGATCTTCGCCAGAATGAGCGGATGGGTCATCTCGGTGCCGTCGTCCCAGTAGCTGGCGAAGCGGCCGTTGTCGCAGCCGCCCGCCATCCTGCCCAGGACTTCCTCGTCCCAGTCCATATCGTCGTCGGCGGCTTCTTCTTTGCGCTGCCCGGTCATTTCGTTCAGGACGGCCTTGCCGTCCCGGAGGGGGGAGGCAAGCATCTTTTTCCGGTATGCCGCCACCTTGTCCGGGTCAAAGGCGTGCTCTTCCGCGCCGTCGCTGTCCGGGTCGGCGTTCAGGATCAAACATTCCCACAGGGTCTCGTCGTCCGCCCGGACGAGCACCGGCACAAAGCCCTCATGGGCGGCATCCCGTCTGGCGTAGCTGTAGGCCGCCGTAATGGGGTCGTCGTCCTTCATGGAGGGGAAATAGGTGCACGCGCAGTCCAGATAGTCCATCAGGGCGCAGGCCAGTTCGGAGGGTTCCAGGGTGTCCTCGTCGAAGTCCTGTCCCTGCCAGTTGACAAAGCGCCGGTCGATGAGGTGGGCCATGGCCTGGTAGTAGTCCTCGTCAAAGGGGACGAACAGATAGGCCTCGTCCTGAATTTCGTCGGAATCGTTGCGCTCGGGGCCGATGACGCCGATGGCGTAGTTGTCGATGTCGCTGGGGAAGTAAGGGCTGTCCGGCTCTCCGTAGTAATAAGAGGCAAAGGCCGCCCCTTTCCTGTTGAACAGCGCCCCAAAGAGCTGCCCCTTCAGTTGATCCCGGATCAGGCCGCGCAGGTCGGCGCGGCTCAGATCCTCCGTAAACGGCTGCAGCTGCTCCCAGTACCGCTCCATAAATTCCGTGCTCATCAGATCGCGCTCCAGGCACCAGCGCAGGTAAATGGCCAGATGGTTATAGGCGTTGATCTCCTCCACCGGCAGATGTTTCTCCCGGATGGTTTCCAGATGCCAGGCGGCATCGTCCATTTCCCACACAAAATCCTCCTCGCCGCCCAGAGTGCCCCGGGTGATGGCGTCCTGCCGGGCGGGGTCCACCACAAAGCTGATGCCTGCCATTTTGTCCAGCAGGGCGTCCGCATCGTGTTCCAGCTTATAGTCCAGCTCGTCCCGGTAGAGGGGGATCACCTGGTAGAAGTTGACTTCCTCGCCGCCGGGCAGGGTGCAGACCTCGCTGCCGTCCTCCGTGCCCTGCGGGCTGGTGAGGATGGCGGCGCAGAGCTCCGTGCCCGCTGCAAAGGGCGACTGCTTGTCCATGGTGTGGCCCCAGCCCAGCCAGGTGTCGCTGGCAATGGGCAGCCGGGCCAGCGCTTTCAGCAGGCCGACGGGCCAGTACCACCGTTCCTCCTTCAGGGATTCCTGATCCAGTTTCCAGTCCGGCGGCAGGGCGATGGCCAGTTCCGCCCGCTCCAGTTTGTACTCCGCCAGTTCCTCCGGGACGTTCATCCGGTGGGCGCCCATGCCCATGGTGACCAGGGTGCAGTAGCGCCGTTTTTCCGAAGGGGGCACCAGGCAGATGTCCACATGGATGTCGGGGGACTCCAGCTCGTGGAATACCGTCTCAAACTTGCCGAAGGCGTTTTGGATGTGCTGCTCCACCGCAGACATCTCCTCCTCGGTGTAGACCTCCGGTTCGCGGCTGTCCGCCGGGGACCAGACGGCATCCTCCCTGGTCCCGTCCGGATTCAGGAAGATCTGAACATACCGGTCCTCCCCCGGCTGCTGGTAGATAAGCCCCATGCGGCGGGTCTGGTTCACCAGCACCCCCCTCAGGATGCCCTCCGGTTCCCCTTCGGGGGTGTAGGTGAGCCACTCTCCGCTGGCCAGCCGGCCTTTCAGCTGCCGCAGCCAGTCGGTTCCCATCTTGGAGAGCCCGGCCTCGTTCATGCAGAAGGTGAGCTCCACCGGATGCCCCTTCACCGGGTAGAGCAATCTGCAGAAGGGGCTGTTCTTCTCATAGTCATACCGCTCCGGGTGGAACAGCTCGTAAAATTCGGCCAGCCCCGCTTCGTCCACTCGAAGGCAGGCCAGGGCGCGCTGCTTTTCGTCCACATCCTGGCCCAGCCCCTGTTGGAGGGCCTGGTCGGAGTCGGGGTCGATCCAGTGGTATTCCATCTGTTCCAGAGAGGCCCCGGCTTCGATTTCTTTTTGCAGGGTCAGGAACTCGTAGTCCCCCGGTTCCAGCTGCAAGCCCTGCCTGACGGCGTCCAGCGCGCCGGCTTTGTCCCCAAAATGCGCCCGCAGCTTGCCCACCTCCAGCCAGATCCAGGGGTAGTCCGGTTCTTCCCGGGCGCCCTTTTCCGCGTATTCCAGCGCTTCTTCCAGCTTGCCGCAGTACATGAGGGCCACCGAATAGCGGTAGTACCAGGTGGCGCAGCCTGCGGCATGTTTCTCCGAGTCCTTCATCCACTCTGCGGCGCGGCTGTAGTGGACATAGTCATCCAGATTGTTGCAGGCGAAGGCGTACCAGAGGGCGATCTGCAGATCCTGGCGGGCCTGCTGTTCGGTGAACCGCCCTTCTTCTACGCCGCTTTTGATGAAATCCTCCAGCCAGCGGAGCATTTTCCCGAAGTAGCCGGAAACGCCGTCGTCGAAGGAAGCCAGCGTTTCGATGTCCTCTGCCGAGAGCAGGGAACCGGTGTCCGCGATGGCCATGTAGGCTTTGGCCAGTTCGCTGTCCATCTCGGGGGTGCGCTCCCCGGCGGGGATGGCCTCCAGCGCATCGATCACCTTTTGGAACTCGTCCTGTTCAAACCACAGCTGGCACTGTTTCAATACTTCCATATTGGAGCCTCCTTTCAGGCAAAAGAAAAAGCCCCGCGCCTGCTGTCACCTGGACAGGAGGGCGCAAGGCATGAAAAGGCCGCACAAAACCAGGCCGCGCCCCAAATGCGGGCGCCGGCATCCAGAGAAGGGGCTAGCAGCGGGGGAGGGGATGCAGCCCATGGCTGCGGGAGAAAAGGCTTCATAGAGGACCTCGTTTCGTTGCGATGAGGGCGCAGTGGTTGGTTACGATGATTATAGCACAAAATCAGGGAAAAGGGGAGAGAGAAGTGTGCGGTCCGGCAGCAAAAAAACACGGGCGGCAGGGGAGAGAATGGTCCCGGACCGGCTGCAGGGCCTTGACAAGGCGCTCCGGGGCTGGTACTCTGAAAAAAGCGCAATGCGCGCAAAGGGAAAAGGAGAACGAGCCATGCCGGCAGAACAGGAAGAGCCAAAAAAAGTATCCATCGAAGAGATCGCCAGGGCGCTGGGAGTCTCCAAGACCACTGTGTCCCGGGCGCTGTCCGGCAAAGGCCGGATCAGCCAGGCGACCCGGGTACGGGTGCGGGACTATCTGGCCAGCGCCGGAGCAGCTCCGGCCGTGCGCACCGCGCCGCAGGTCCGGACGACCCACAACCTGACCATGGTGATCCCCAGCCATTTTGTACACCTGGACCTGCCTTTTCTGCGCAAAAGCATGGGCGGCATCTGCACGACGGCGGCGCAGCGGGGGTACGACCTGCTGCTTTGCTACGCCGAGGGCGCGGACACCCGCCAGCTGGAGCGCCAGCTCTCCCACCACAAGATGGACGGGGTGATCCTGTCCCGCACCCTCCGGGACGACCCCTGCATCGAGCTGCTGCGGCAGTTTCGGATGCCTTTTGTCGCCATCGGCCGCACGGAGGACCCGTCCATCCCGCAGGTGGACAACGACCAGGCCAGCGCCAGCCAGGAGATGACCCGGCTGCTGCTCCAGTTGGGCCTGCGCCGGATCGCCCTGCTCACCGGCAGCCCGATGTACTATGTCAACCGGGACCGCGCCAAAGGGTACATGGACGCCATGGCCCAGTGGGGCGTCCAGCCCGACCCGGGGCTGATCCACACCGGCATTGAGACCGACGTCCAGCGGATCGACGCGTTGGAGGCCGTCCTGGAGCGCCGCCCCGACTGCATCCTCTGCGGGGACGACCGGCTGGCTTTCGATGTATCGCTGGAGCTGCAGGCCCGTCAGATCCGGGTGCCGGATCAGATGCGGGTGGCCAGCCTCTACGACAGCGAGCTGACCGCCGGGCTCAACCCCGGCATTTCGGCCGTACAGTTTGACGCAGAGGCTCTGGGGGGCGCCGCCTGCCGGATGCTGCTGGACCTGATGGCCGGCAAGGAATCCAGCCGTCAGGTGGTGATGGGCCATCAGGTCATCCTGCGGGACTCCACCAAAATGACGCCCGGCCGCTGAAGCCTCCGTTCGGCCCTCGCGCCCTCATCCATCGGACGGAGCCCCCCACCACAAAAACACAACATCCGGGCCCCTTGCGAGCGGCAAACGCTCCCAGGGGGTCCGGATGGTTTTGTTTTGCGGTTTTTCGCCCGGCGGGGTCACCCGTCAAACATGATTTGAGCGATGTGGGCCAGCAGGCGGGCCGAGCCCTCGACGCCGAAGCGGCTGCTGTCCAGCATCAGGTCGTGATCGGTAAAGACGTCCTTCACCTCGGGGCAGTAGCGCCGGTGGTAGAGCTCCCGGGCACGGTCCACCTCCCGGATCATCCGGCGGGCGGTGGCCTCGTCCATGCCCAGCTTTTGGGTGCAGTTCTGCAGCCGCCGGCTGTAGGGTGCGTAGACATACACCCCCAGGCGGTTGGGCAGGTCGGCCAGGATGCTGCCCCCGCAGCGGCCCACCACGATGCAGGAACTTCGGGCCGCCAGGTCCCGGATGATGTTTTTCTGGACCAGGAAGATCTCGTCCCGGATGCTGGGCACGCTCATGCCCAGCGGGTAGAGCCGGCGGAAATACACGGACTGGGCCGTTTCTTCGGTGTCGCTGATCACCGACACCGGCAGGCCCATGCGGCGGGCGGTCTCCTCCACGATGTCCCGGTCGTAAAAGTCGATGTTCAGCTGCCGGGCCAGGGCCTGGGCGATGGAGCGGCCCATGCTGCCGAACTGGCGCGAGATGGTGACGACGTACTGCTTCATGGCGTATCCTCCTCCGGCTCAGACGGCCGCGGGCTGCGCCTGGAGCTTGTGCTTTTGCACCGTGCGCACCAGGCAGGACAGCGCGAAATTGATGACAAAATAGACCGCGCAGGCAAACCCGAACAGCACGAACACGTCCGACACATTGGTGGTGCCCAGGCCGTTGTACTGGCCCGCCGCGCTCATGATCTGCTTGACGCGGGCCATCAGCTCGATGACGGCCACGTTGGCCAGGTAGGAAGAATCCTTGATGGTGGTGATGACCTGGCTGAGCAGGGTGGGGATGATGCTGCGGTAGGCCTGGGGCAGCACGATGTACAGCATGATCTGCACCGTGCCGAAGCCCTGAGCGTGGCCGGCTTCAAACTGGCCCTGGGGCACCGCGTTCAGGCCGCCCCGGACGATCTCGGCGATGACCGAGGAGGTGAACAGGATCAGCGCCACCGCCGCCTTGAACATCAGCTTGACCTCCACCGACGAAAGCCCGAACATCCGGTGGGAGAGCAGCTCCGGCACCGGGAAAAAGACCAGGCAGATGAAGATCCACAGCAGCAGGGGGGTGTTGCGGAACAGTTCGATGTACCCCACCGCCAGCCACTTGCAGACCCGGGCCGGGCCCCGGGTGCAGTAGTTGCGGGCCAGGGCCAGCACCGACCCCAGCAGCAGCCCCAGGGCCACCGCCGTCACCGAGATCACCAGGGTGAAGGCGACCCCCTTGAGCAGATAGGTCACCACCGCCGGGTTTTGCAGGATGGACAGGCTTGCCTTCCATGTATCCATGTTATCGTTCTCCTTTCCTGTGCGCCGTCACTTGACCCGGGCGGCGGTGGTGCGGGCGTCCCGCTTTTTGAGGGCAGTCTCCCAGACGCTGGCCAGGGTGGACAGGGGGAAGCACACCACAAAGAACAGCAGCCCGCTGACGATGTAAGCCGGCGCATAGGCGCCCCCGGTGTTGACGCCGGTGACAAAGTTGTAGGTCACCGAGATCAGGTCTGCGCCGCCCACGATGTACAGGCAGGAGGTGTTCTTGATCAGGTTCACCACCTGGTTGACCATGGGCGGCAGGATGATCTTGACGCTCTGGGGCAGGATGACGTAATACATCCGGCCCAGATAGCCAAAGCCCTGCGCCTGCGCCGCCTCCGACTGCCCCCTGGGGATGGCCTGGATGCCGGCGCGGATCACCTCGGACAGATAAGCCCCGTGGTAGACCCCCAGTGCGATCATGCCGGTGGGCAGGATGCCGAGGCTGTTGCCCGAAAAGGCCAGCAGGTAATACAAAAAGCACATCTGCAGCAGCAGGGGCGTGTTCTGGACAAACTCGACGTAGACCCTGGCCAGGGCGGTCAGCGGCTTTTTGCCGCTGGTGGAAAGCAGGCCGAAGCACATCCCCAGCGCCAGCGCCAGCACCAGCCCCACCGCGGCCAGCTGGACCGTGTTGCCCAGCCCGTGCAGGAACGTGGCCCGGTAGGCCCACACCATGGCCCATGCCTGGGGCGAAAACAATCCTCCCATACACATCCTCCTTATGGTTCCGTTTTTACCAAAGGACAGGGGCGCGGCCCCTCTGCACGGTCCCTGCCCTTTGATAAAAAGCCGGACGCCTCATGCCGGCGCCCGGCGGAGCAAAGCGTTTACAGGCCGTATTCGGCGATCAGTCCGTCGATGGTGCCGTCGGACAGCCAGGTGGTCACCAGCTCCTCGCAGACTTCGGACAGGCCCGAGCCCTTGGTGGTGGCGATGCCGTACTCCTGGGGCGCGAACGCATCCTGGATGTAGGAGCGACCCTCGGTCTTGTAGATGGCCAGGATGGAGCGGTCCACGCAGAAGGCGTCCACTTCGCCGGCGCTCAGGGCGGTGGAAATGGTGGGGTAGTCGTCGTACTGGTGGAAGCTGACCCCCTCGGTCCAGGTGGTGGCGTCGAAGGTGTCGGGGTCAAAGTTGTCGCCGCTCACCAGGCCCTGTTCCACCATGGCCCGCACCAGTTCCCGGGCCGAGGTGGAGCCGGAAGAGACGCCCACCGTCCGGCCGATCAGATCGGCCAGGCCGGTGATGCCGCTGGAATCCTCCACCAGCACGGTGACGGCGTCGGTGTAGTAAGGCGTGGTGAAGTCCCAGGTCTCTTTCCGCTCGTCGGTGATGGTAAAGGTGGCCAGGACGCAGTCAATGTCGCCCGAGTCCAGCAGCTCGCCGCGGGTGGCCGCCGTGACGGTGGTGAACTCCACGTCCACGCCCAGGTGCTCCGCGATCAGGTTGGCCAGGTCGATCTCCATGCCGCTGTATTCGCTGGTCAGCGGGTCCTGGTAACCGAAGCCGGGCACCGCGTTCTTGACGCCCACCCGCAGCACGCCGCGGTCCACGATCTCCTGCACGTCCTCGGGCCAGGCGGCGTCGGACGCCGCAGCAGCGGAGCTGCCGGATGCGCCGGACGCCGGGGACGAGGCCGCCGGAGAAGCGGCGGTGGAGCTGCCGGATGCGCCGCAGGCGGTGAGCATCGCAAGGGACACCAGGCCTGCCAGCAGGGCTTTGCATTTCTTTTTCATAACAGAATTTCCTCCCTCTATGGTATCTATCTCAAAGCAGAGGCCCCGGGCGGGGCTTCGGCTCAAAGAGCGGTTCAGCGGATGATCTTGCCCAGGAATTGTTTGACCCGTTCGTTTTTGGGGTTGGTGAAGAAGTGCTCCGGCGGCCCCTCCTCGATGATCTGGCCGTCGGCCATAAAGACCACCCGGTCGGCCACCTGCCGGGCAAAGCCCATCTCGTGGGTCACCACCACCATGGTGATGCTCTTCTCCCGGCCCAGGCGGATCATAACGTCCAGCACTTCCTGGATGGTCTCGGGGTCCAGCGCCGACGTAGGTTCGTCGAACAGGATGATCTTGGTCTGTGCGCACAGGGCCCGGGCAATGGCGATCCGCTGCTGCTGGCCGCCGGACAGGGTGGTGGGGTAGGCGTTCGCCTTATCCGCCAGGCCCACCACCTCCAGATAGTGGAAGGCGGTCTGCTCGGCCTCGGCCTTGCTCTTGTGGTGCAGCTTGACGGGCGCCAGCGTCAGATTCTTGAGCACCGTCATGTGGGGATAAAGGTTGAACTGCTGGAACACCATCGAAGTGGTCTCCCGCACCAGGCGGGTCCTGTTTTTGTGGGTCAGCTCCTGGCCGTCGATGTAGACGTGGCCGCTGGTGGGCTCCTCCAGAAAGTTCATGCAGCGCACCGTGGTGGACTTGCCCGAGCCCGACGGCCCGATGATGACCAGCTTTTCGCCTTCTTTTACCTCGAGGTTCACGTCCTTCAGCACATGAAGGTCGCCAAAATATTTATTTACATGGTCCAGTTTGATCATCGGATCTCCTCCTGTCGTCCGCATTGCAGGGCAAAATAAAAAGGCGTTCTGCCCCTTTGCGGGGGCAAAACGCCTTTGTTTTCAACCTGAACATGATTATACACATTTTCCTGCATTTGTCAAATGCTTTTTCGGCCGGCCCTGCTGGAAGGCGGGGCAGGGGAGCGTTTTTCAGCCGGTTTTGGACGCCGGCAGCCGGCGGCTGCGTCCCTTTCTGCCGCCGGACCCGTGCCGGAATCTGGTGCTTCTTCCCAAAAATGGCAGGCGGCAGGGCGGCAAAACGCTGCATTCGGCCAAATTTTGGGATTGAGGCCGCCGGGAAGCCTTGGCCCACCGGCTGCGGGACCGCCCTGCCGTCAGGGCAGCCCGGAAGAACCGCTCCGCGCGACAGCCGGAAAGGTGCGCAGATCGGACAAAAACCGATTCAGCAGGAACATTTTATAGTCGTATTCTTCAAATAGCCGGGTGGAGCCGGGGTCCCCGTATCGTGCGGCCAATTCGGACAAGGGGATCGTTTGGGCCGCGCGCAGAGCGGGGATGTCCTCTTCCCGGATCCGCCTGCACAGCTCGGACATGGCGTCGGTTTTGATGTTCCCGATGACCCAGGGGGACGTCATATGGGTAAAGTTGAAGAAAACATCCCATGCGCCGGAAACGAAGAGCACGATGTCGCCGTGATGGTTCGACGGCACAAAATATTCCTGCGTTTTGGTTTGGAACCGCTTTACCAGCTCCCGCTCGGTGCATTTGCTGCCAAAGTCGGGATAATAGGGGAGGAGCTTCGCCGCTACAGACTCCTTCCGGATCCGCAGGGGATAGAGTTTCGCATTTTCTCCGTCGCATGAGCCTTCGTGAAGAAAGAATGTAAAATCGGGACATCTTTCTTTCAGACGCAGCTCACCGATCAGCGCCAGCAGCCCCGGGGCTTCGGCTTTGTTTTCCTCGTTCAGGAAGAACTGCCAGCGGGGCGCGATCCCGTTGGCGATGAGGAGCTCCGTAGCCCGGAGGATCTCCCGAAAAGCGCCCTTTCTGCCCACATACCGATCGGTCGTTTCCTCCAGCCCAAACAGAGTCAACTGCACGCTTTTCGTTCCGACCTCTTTCAGAAAGGCTATATATTCCGGCTCCCTGACGATCTTGTAAAAGCTGGCCAGCTCGAATCTCTGCGGCTTTGCCCCCGATGAAAGCTCGTTGTCCGCGATCCATCGGTCCCGGTAATGTTCGCAGTAGTCCGGTTCCCGCAGCCAGGAATAGACGGTTATGTTCTCGAAATGTTCCTTGAATGCGTCTGCGATCGACTTGACGTCGCTGTCGCTCAGATTTGGGTTGGGCATATGCCCGATCCAGCAATGTTTGCACCGGTTGGGGCATCCTTTCATATCTATACATATCGTCACATTCACCAGAGATCGCCTCCTTTTCTGCAAAAAATCGTGGGTTGCTTTGCTGCACGCTCCCCGCGAGGGGAGCGACCTGTTATAGTTGGCGTAGTCGGTATAGACGGTGGTATTTCTATCCACGCTCCCCGCAAGGGGAGCGACCTGGTAAAGTGCATGTAACCCTTCTTCATGTAGTGATTTCTATCCACACTCCCCGGGAGGGGAGCGACGCATTGGCCTTTTTGAGGCAGACGGCGGCGTCTGATTTCTACCCACGCTCCCCGCGAGGGGAGCGACACCAGCCGCCCACGGCTCCCGGCATCAGCGTAGAATTTCTATCCACACTCCCCGGAAGGGGAGCGACCTGGTTTTACAAAGAGTGGATTCGCAGGGCGCACATTTCTATCCACACTCCCCGGAAGGGGAGCGACGACAAAATCCAACAAACATCAAAGATGGATTTTGCGCAAAAGTCCCAAATAAAAATCTTAAATACACAAAACAGAATGCAATTTTGTGTATCCAACATAATTTTAACATAGACGGACGCGGTCTGCAAGGGGGCGTCCGGTGCGAATCTTCCGGGCAAACCATGTGCGCTGGAACTTCGCGCGGACAGTGCGCTGCGGCACACAAGGTGTGCGGCTGATATGCCCGGCTTTAAGGCTTTTTTAAATTCATCCAGCTGTCTCAATAAGAATGCGGGTGAGAGAAAAACTGCATGAAAACATACGGCTTCTTCTCTTGCTGCGGAGAAAATGCCGGTGTTTTTTGAGATCGAGAAACAAACAAATATACCGCTGTGATAGACTTATCCGGGTGCCAGATACAACAAAAAGGTATCCTCCATTCCGAAAATGGAGGATACCTTTTGTTTTTGGCTTGCATATTATTGGTACAGAAATTTTATCACAGTTCCGCCAAGTTTGCAAGTGGCAAAACAGAAATTCATAGCCGGTCCGTCAGGATCTCCACCATTTCGGCAGATTTCTCTTCCTGTGCGGGGTGAATTTGCTGCAAAATAGCCTCATGGATACATAACTCCGCCGGATTAGCAGTCAGGGTGGAGGGTCAAACAAGGAGGCGTTTTTATGGCAAAGCACGGCGAAAACATCCATAAACGGAAGGACGGACGCTGGGAGGGCCGCTATATCAAGGCACGGACCGACGGCCGAAAAGCTGTGTGGGGGTATATCTACGGCGCAACTTATGCAGAGGTCCGGCAGCGGCTGATCCAAAAGAAGGCGGAGTGTGGGTTTTACCAGCTTTCCGGGAACGAGATGACCTTTGAAGAACTGGCCGGGCAGTGGCTGGCCTCGGCTTCCCTCCGTTTGAAAGAATCGACCCTTGTGCACTATCACTATACCTTGCAGCGTTATCTTTTTCCTGTGTTTGGCGGTTGGCAAGTGAAAAATTTCAGCGAGCGGTTGTTGGAGCAGGGTATGCTCCAGGTCATTGCACCAGCGGACCACAGACATCGGCCTTTGGGGGCGTCGTCTGCCCGGGAGTGCCTGACCATGCTGCGCCGCATCTGCAAATATGCCGCCCATCTGCGGCTCATCCGCCCCATGGAAATCTGTGTCAGTTTGCCGCAGACCAAAAGCGCCAAAATCCAGCCTCTTTCCAAAGAAGAACAGGCCAGGATGGAGTTGTTCATCTGCAAAGCGCCTACGGCTCGAAAAGTTGGACTGATGCTGCAAATGCAGCTGGGCCTGCGCATTGGAGAGGTGTGCGGCCTGCAATGGGGTGACTTTGACCTGAAAGCCGGCACTTTGACGGTACAGCGCACCGTCAGCCGCATCTCCACCCGAGACGGTCATACCAAAGTCGTCATCCAAAGCCCTAAAACAAGGAGTTCCCGTCGTGAGGTTCCCATTCCCCGCAATCTGATAAAGATGCTGCAAGGTTTAAGGGGCGATGCCAAACCAGAGGTCTGGTTCCTGTCGGGCAATGCAGAAAAGCCGGTGGAGCCCCGCTGTTACCGGAAAAGCATTCAAATTTACCTGCGCCAGGCCGCCGTCCGGAAGGTGCGGCCTCATACCCTCCGCCATACGTTTGCCACCACCTGCCTGCAGGCAGGATGCGACATCAAGACTTTGAGCGAGTTTCTTGGACATGCCAACCCCAACGTTACCCTGCAGCGGTATGTACACTCCAACCTGCGGCAGATGCGGCTCGAGATCGACCGGATCTTTTCGCCGCTTTTCCGAGGGGATCCGGTGTCAAAGAGGTGTAGCGCGGCACGGTAAAACGCAGGCGGGAAGCGCGGATAGCGCTGCCGGTTCCTCCATTTTCGGAATGGAGGATACCCCCTTGGTGCGGAAGGGGGTGAGGTGGATGGTGCTCCACCTGTTTGAACACAATGCAAGGGCGTATCAGGCTGCCGCAGCCATGCTGGAGCAGTACGGCAAAGCGGCCGTGGTCCATCCCACCGGGACGGGCAAGAGCTGCATAGCCTTCAAGCTGATCGAGGACCACCCCGATGCGGCTTTCCTTTGGCTGTCCCCCAGCGAGTATATTTTCAAGACCGAGCTCGAGAACCTGCAAAAACAGGCGCCGGACTTTCCCTTGGGGAACGTCCGTTTTGCCACCTACGCCAGGCTCCTGTTCTGCACCGAAGAACAGCTGGCGGAAATTGCCGCCCAGCATCCCGCCTACATTATTATGGACGAATTTCACCGGGCGGGCGCGGAGCGCTGGGGCGAAAGGGTGCGGGAACTGCTGGAACTCTGCCCTGACGCCAAACTGCTGGGGCTGACTGCCACCAGCATCCGTTATCTGGATAACAACCGCGATATGGCCGAAGAGCTTTTCGACGGGCACATCGCTTCGGAAATGACCCTGGGCGAAGCCATCGTGCGGGGTGTTTTGCCTGCGCCGAAATATGTGACTACTGTGTTCCGGTACCAGAACGAACTGGCCAAATACCAGGCCCGGGTGGACAGTCTACGCAGCCCCGGCGTCCAGGATGCTAACCAGAAATACCTGGAAGCTCTGCGCCGGGCGCTGGAACAGGCCGACGGCCTCGACAAGGTTTTCGCAAAACATATCACACAAACGTGTGGAAAATATATCGTGTTCTGTTCCGGCAAGGAACACATGGACGAGATGGCATCCCATGTGCCGGAGTGGTTCGCGGATGTAAATAAAAACATCAAGGTCTACAAGACCTATGCCAGCGACCCGGAGGCCAGCAAAGAATTTACGGCCTTTAAGGTAGACAATGGCGACCGCCTGAAACTCCTCTTCTGTATCGATATGCTGAACGAGGGCGTCCATGTGGAAGGTATCTCGGGCGTGATCCTGTTCCGGCCCACCGTGTCGCCCATCATCTATAAACAGCAGATCGGCCGGGCCCTGACGACAGGCGTCACAGCAGCGCCCTTGATTTTGGACGTGGTGAACAACTTTGAGGGCCTGTCCAGCATTTCCGGTTTGCAAAAGGAAATGACCGCCGCGGTCCAGCGGCTCTATGCCAACGGGGAAGGGAACAAGATCGTCACCGAGCGGTTTGAGGTCATCGAGCAGGTGCAGGACTGCCGCATTCTCTTTGAGCGGCTGGAAAACAGCCTGTCCTCCACTTGGGATCACTACTTTGCAGCAGCCAGCCTATATTACGCCGAGCATGGGGATTTGAAAGTCCCGCTGCGGTACAAGACGCCGGGCGGCTTGAGCCTTGGCGACTGGGTCCAGACCCAGCGGCAGATCAGAAAAGGGAAACGCACCTTCGGGACCCTGACCCAGCAGCAGATCGAACGCCTGGACAGCATCGGAATGGTCTGGGAGACCCGCTCCGAAACGGCCTGGGCCAGGGGGCTGGAAGCGGCCCGGCGTTACCGGCAGCAGTACGGTGATTTACAGGTGCCGTCTGCTTACAAAGATGCGGACGGTTTTGCCCTGGGCAACTGGATAAGGAACACCCGGAGCCGCTTTGGCAGCGGCGGCCTGAAAGAAAGCCAGATCCGGGAATTGGACGCGCTGGGCATGGTATGGAACAGCATCGACGCCAAATGGGAGCGCTGCTATGCAGAGGCCGCGCTCTATTATGAGAAACATGGCAGTTTGAATTTGGCTCCCAAATACGTTTCGCCGTCCGGCATCCGGCTGGGGGCCTGGGTGGAAAATCAACGTGCTTACTATCTAAAAGGAGAACTTTCTGACGACAAAATCCGGCGACTGGAGGCCATTGGAATGTTGTGGGAGGGCCGCAACGACCGCCAGTGGCTGAAGGCTTATGAAGCTGCGGCACATTATTTCCAACAGTACGGAGATTTGAACGTCCCCTACCAGTATGTTTCTCCTGAGGGGATACGGTTGGGATATTGGGTCGTCCGGCAGCGCGCCGCTTATAAAGGTCGGTTTTCCATTGAGAAGAAAACAAACCGCAAACCTTTAAGTTATGAACGAAAACGCCTGTTGGATGCCATCGGGATGAACTGGCATGAAGCAGCAGAAAGGACCGAACAGCTCCATGCAGGATAAGATACTTGTGGATGTACATTGCCATGTCTTGCCGGAAATGGATGACGGAAGCGAAGCGGTGGATGTTTCCCTTGCGATCCTCCGACAGGAGAAGGAGCAGGGCGTGGGCGTGATCTGCGCCACCTCCCATTATTACGCCAGGCAAAACAGCATCCCGGACTTCTGCGCCCGGCGGGCAGAGGCCTTGGAGCGTCTGACCGCTGCCATAGCGGAAAGCAAAGAACCTTTGCCGCAAATACTTCCGGCGGCGGAAGTCGCCTACTTCCCCCATATGGAAGAGCAGGACCTGGCGCCTCTGTGCATCCAGGGTACTCGCACCCTCCTGCTGGAAATGCCCTTTGCCGACTGGACCGACCTCCAGGTGGAGGCGGTGGAAGTGCTGGTGCTGGACTGCGGGTATCAGGTGGTGCTGGTACACCCCGAGCGGTTTTGCTTCAGCGGCAGCAACCGCAGCCAGCTCAGGCGGCTGGCCCAGCTGCCCATCGGGCTGCAGGTCAACGCGGGCAGCCTGATCCGCTGGCAGACCCGGCGGCTGGCCCTGGACCTGCTGCAGCTGGCTCAAATGCCGCTGCTGGGCAGCGACTGCCATAACCTGACCAGCCGCCCGCCCAACCTGAAAGGAGGCCGGGCGGTGATCCGGCGGAAGCTGGGCGAGGATTTTTTAAACCAGATGGACGAGAACGCCGCCCTGGCCGTCCAAAGATGGGAGTGGAGCAGATAAACCGTGAAACATCATCATCACCGCGCGGATTACCATCACAGCCGGGTCCACCGGCGGGATGCGGCGCGGGCGGCAGCCGCAGCCGCGCTACTGGCGCTGATCCTGTTGGCCGCCCTGTTCGGGATCAGCCGGTGGGAACACCAGGCCTATGCGCCGGGCGGCGGGAGCACGGCCGCGGCCTCCCATGGCCAGCCTGACATCACCTGGAACAGCACAGTCTATACCCCCAAGCAGCAGGTGGAGGCCTACCTGCTCATGGGCATCGACGTCACCGGGCCGGTGACCAGCAGGCCGGGCAACTACAACGGCGGCCAGGCCGACGCCCAGTTTCTGCTGGTGCTGGACAACGAGGCCCAGACCTGGCAGCTGCTGCGGCTCAACCGGGACAGCATGGTGGACGTGCCGGTCCTGGACCTGCGGGGGGACGTGATCGGCTACGAGCGCCAGCAGCTGGCCCTGGCCCACGCCTACGGCGACGGCACCAACAACAGCTGCCGGAACACCGTAGACGCCGTGTCCAGATTGCTGGGCGGCGCCCCCATCGACGGATACGCCGCCCTGAACATGGACGGCATCGCCCTCTTCAACGACGCCATCGGCGGGGTGACGGTGACCATCACATCCGACTTCACCGCCGTGGACCCCACCCTGGTGGAGGGCGAGAGCATCACCCTGAACGGCCAGCAGGCTTTTGAGTTCGTCCGCACCCGCAAGGACGTCGACGACCAGACCAACCTGGCCCGGATGGAGCGCCAGCGGATCTACCTGGAAGCCATGAAACCCCAGCTGCTGGCCCTGAGCAACGAGGAAGTCGTTCGGGTCATGGATGCCATAAACGATTACCTGGTGACCAACATCGGCAGCCAGACCGTCCTGGACCTGGCGGAAAAGCTGCGGAACTACCAGGGCCTGCCGGAACTGACCATCGACGGGACCAACACCATCGAAGGCGAACACGTGGCCTATATCCTGGACGAGGACAGCCTGCAGCAGGTGATCCTGCAGCTGTTCTATCAAGAAAAAACAACCTGACAACCGGAGGGACAATGGAACGTCAAAACGAAACACAAACCAGGCCGGGGCAGATGCCCCTGGCCGTCCGCGAGCAGCAGGAAGATGAGATCGACCTGGTGGAACTGTTCTACCTGCTGTGGGGCCATGCGCTCCAGATCATCGCCTGCATCATCCTGGGCGGCGCGGCGGCCTTTGCCTATACCTATTTTCTGGTGACGCCGATTTACCAAGCTACAGCGAAGATGTATGTGGCGTCGGCCACCTACAATTCCATCGTGGACATCTACGACATGCAGCTGGGCAGCCAGCTGGCGCTGGATTACCAGCAGCTGCTCCTCAGCCGTCCGCTGATGGAGGACGTGGTCGGAGCGCTGGAACTGGACGCGGAGCCGGAAGCGGTGGCATCGCTGGTCAGCATCAACAACCCCACCGACACCCGCATCCTTGAGATCACGGTGACCTGCCCCGATCCGGTGCTGGCCGCGGATCTTGCCAACGAGATCGCCTATCAGGCGAGCGTCCATCTGCCGCGCATCATGGAGAGCCCGGCGCCCAACATTTACGAGGACGCCCTGGTCCCCGAGCAGAAATCCAGCCCCAGTTATACCCGCAACACCCTGTTGGGCGCCATGCTGGCTGCGGTGGCCTGCTGCGGATTTTTGGTGGTGCGCTACCTGATGGATGACTCCTTTGTGACGCCGGAGGACATCAGCCGGTACTTTGGGGTCCAGCCTCTGGCGGTGATCCCGGAGGGCAGCTTCGGCGCAGGGCGCAGCCGTCACACCCAGGAAAAAGCCCGGAACCGTGCCAAGCCCACCGATGCGGGCGCAAAGGCGTAAAAGGGGGAGTGTACATGAATCATTTGACCATCCAGCATTTGCCCGAGCTGCCCTTTGAGATCGAAGAGGCGGTCAACCAGCTGCGGGTGAATCTGGGCTTCTGCGGGGATCAGATCAAAACCGTGATGATCACCAGCAGCGTGCCCAACGAAGGCAAGAGCTTTATCACCATGCAGCTGTGGCGGATGATGGCGGAAGTGGGCAGCCGGGTGCTTTTGATCGACTGCGACCTGCGCAAGTCGGAGATGCGCGCCAAATACGGCATCAGCAGCGACGAAAAGATCACCGGCATCGCTCATTATCTGGCCGGCAAGGTGGAGCTGCCGGACGCAATCTACTCCACCAACGTCCCCAACGGGTTCTTGATGCCGTTGGCGGCATCGGTGGCAAACCCCTCCATCCTGCTGGAAAATCCGCGCTTTGCGGAAATGATCGAGGTTTGCGCCGGACAGTTCGACTATGTGCTGATCGACACGCCGCCCCTGGAAAGCGTGGCGGACGCCCTGCGCATCGCGACCCACGCCGACGGCGTGGTGCTGGTGGTGCGCAGCGGCCGGACCTCCCGCAAGCTGGTGGCAGACGCGGCGGAGAAGCTGCGGCGGACCGGGGCGCCGATCCTGGGGGTGGTCCTCAGCCGGGCGGAAATGGACCGGAGAGGCAGCCGCTACTACAAACGCTATTACTACAATGGGTACTACAGCAAAGGGTACGGCCATAAACCCGGCAGGCCCCAAACTGCAGTCAATACGAACAATCAAATCGGGAGGTAATTGTCATGAAAAAGAAAATGATCAGCCTGGCCCTGGCCGCCGCGTTGCTGGTGGGAGCAACGGTTCCTGCTATGGCAGCAGACCGCACCGGAAAAGACCGCGTTGTGTCGCTTGACCCGAATCAGGACTTCATAGGCAGTCCGTCGGGCGGGCAGGATGCACAGTCGGATGACGAGGAGATCGAGGTGGTGACCGACAACGTGGTCACCGGCGGCTATATCCTGCGCAAGGGCACCGCGGAGCCGCGTCCCCTGGAGCAGATCGACTATCCCGTCATCAAGATCACCACCCTGAGCATGAGCGCTCAGGCCAATGCCAACGTGGACGCAGCTAATCCCGGCGCATCCGGCGACCAGAAGGCCGGCATGATGACCGAGAGCGGCCTGACCTACGACAAGAACGCTTCGGTCAACGAGACGGCGGACCGTTATTCCAGCGCCGGGAGCACCGGCGAGTTTGTGGACAACTACGAGCTGTCCTTCTTTGATAATCTGGTGTCCATGGCGGAGGGCAATCTGGAAAATTATTCGGCCATCCAGATCGCGGACATCTCTGCCAACAGCCAGGCGCGGGGATCGGACAAGAGTGTCCGCCTGACCTTCTCGGCCCCCGGCGTCAAGACCGGCAGCCGCGTCATGGTGGCCCGCATCCGGGACGGTTCGATGGAATTTGTCAACTCCAGCGCCGGCAATGGCACCATCTCCTTTGATGTGGACCCCGGCAACCTGGGCACGTTCGTGCTGCTGACCCGCAAGGGGTAAAGCTGCGTGTTCTGCATCAAGCTGGCAGGCATCCCCATCGGGATCGACAACCGGTACGCCTATGTGAGGCGCTTGTGCGCCGGGTATGAGACGTCCGGGCGGCCCGCCTTCACCGTCCGCGCATCGGAGCGGGAGATCCGGGCCGAGCAGGGCGGGCGGACAGGCCCTTCGCGGGGATACTGCGAGAGCCTCTGCCTGTACCGGCAGATCTGCCGCCGGCTACCGTTCTACGATGCGTTCCTGATGCACGCATCGGTGGTGGCGGTGGACGGCGCGGCTTACGCCTTTGCCGCCCCCAGCGGCACCGGCAAGACCACCCACACCCGGCTTTGGCTGCAGCAGTTCGGCAGCCGGGCCCAGGTGGTCAACGGGGACAAGCCGGTGTTCCGGTTCATGGACGGCGCGCTGTATGCCTGCGGTACCCCGTGGCGGGGCAAGGAAGGGCTGGGCGGCAACATCATGCGGCCGGTGCGGGCGATCTGCTTTTTGGAGCAGAGCCCCACAAACAGCATCCGTCCGCTGGGCGGGGATGAAGTCTGCCGCCGCATTTTCCACCAGCTGCTGTTCCCCGCCAGCGAGCAGGAACTGGACCGGCTGTGGCCGTTGCTGGAACGGCTGCTTGCAGGCACGGCGTTTTACCTGCTGCAATGCAACCGGGAGCCGGAGGCCGCGCAGCTGGCCTATGAAAGCATGAGGAGAAAGAAATGATAAAAGCGAAAAAGGGTTTTCTGCTGCGCAGGCTGGGCGCCGAATATATGGTGGTGGCCATTGGCGAAGCGAGCAGAAACTTCAACGGTATGATCCGCATGAACGAGACCGGCGCTTTTTACTGGAAGGAGCTGGAAAAAGGCGCCACCGAGGACGCTCTGGTCGAAAAGACGCAGGAGCGCTTCCCGGACGTGGATGCGGATACGGCACGCCGGGACGTACATACGTTCCTGCAGTCCATCTCGATCGCGCTGGACCATGACCCATCGGACGATTGAGCAGGAGCTGGCCCTGCACGGCCGCACGGTGGTCCAGACGGTGGGGGTCAGCATGGAGCCCCTGCTCCACGGGCGGAAGAGCAGCGTGGTGCTTGCAGCAAAGCAGGGGCCTTTGCAGGTGCGGGACGTGGTGCTGTACCGGCGCCCGGCCGGCGAGTATGTGCTGCACCGGGTGGTCAAGGTGCTGGACGGCGCGTACCTCATCCGGGGCGACAACTGCATCGGCTCCGAGACGGTGCCGGCGGCCTGGGTCATCGGTGTGATGACCGGCTACTTTGCCGACGAGGGGGAGCGCTACGTCTCCTGCGACAGCCCGGAGTACCAAAACTACCTGCGCACGCTGGAGCTGCGCCGGTGGCTGCTCTGGCTGCGCGCCCTGCCGGGCCGGGTCTGGCGGCGCATCCGCCGGGCCAGACGTTGATAAAAAGCAAGCCCTGCGGGCGAACTTTTTATGATAATTTCAAACCCATAAGAAAGGAGAACGCAATATGATTTACGAAAAAGCAACGGCTGAAGTGATCCTGTTCGACAACAGCGATGTCATTACGGCGAGCTCATGCAGAACCCCTGGTCATGATAAAGGCCATGGCTGTGCAAACACTAGCGGCGATTGCCCCGGTCAGGAATGGAAAGAGAATGGGAACGGTTTAAGTGAATGGCGAGCAAATAGAGCGGGACTGTAAACATAGGCTGTAGTTATCGGGCAGGCGGCAGAGGTTGTCTGCTGCCTGCCCTTTTGCAAGGGATCAAAGTTATGTTTTACAAACTAAAATCAAATTATCTATTGCGCGGGTGGGAAGGCAACGCCTGGATTCTGATACAAAGGCCGCAAAATCATTCCTGGAGGCTTACGGCAGAACAGTTTCAGGCCCTGATGCTGTGTGACGGTGAAACAGAACTGTCCAACGATTGGCTGGATGAAAACATAAGGCAGGAATTAAAGCAGCTGACAGAGGACGGCCTTATTGAAGCGTCAGCATCAGCCAGCCCTTTGCGACCCGAACAATATTATAAATATTATCACAACCGCTATGTAGAGAGGGTCTTTTGGTCTGTTACGGGAAGATGCAATTTCCGTTGCCGCCACTGTTATATGGATGCGCCGGACGCAGCGCTGGGAGAGCTCAGCACGGAAGAAGCCTTTGATCTGATTGACCAGATGGCGGAATGCGGCGTGCAAAACGTGGATATAACCGGTGGGGAACCGTTTGTGCGCAAAGATTTTTGGCAACTGGTCGACCGCATTTTATCTCACAAAATGGTTATAAATCAGGTTTATACAAACGGTTGGCTGCTGGACGATTCTATTCTGGACAAGTTTGAGAGCAGGGGCTTAAAACCGGAATTCTCCATTAGTTTTGACGGCGTAGGCTGGCACGATTGGATGCGGGGTGTTCCAGGGGCAGAGGAAGCGACGCTGCGTGCATTCAACCGATGCAAAAAACGTGGATTTTACGCCACTGCAAGCGTCTGCATCCATCGTGGCAATGTATCGTCTTTGCCGCAGACAATAGAAGCTCTGCGAACAGTTGGCGTAAGAGAAGCAAAAACTTCAAATGTAGATATGACGGACCTTTGGCGGTGTCACAGCGAAGGAAATGCGATGACACAGCAGGAGTATATGGACGCCATGATACCCTATATCACATGGTATTATGAGGCCGGCCGTCCCATAGAAGATTTGGAGTTTGGGGGGATCGCGCGCTTGCGGAAAGATGCTCCGGGCGAATTGAGTGCAAGATACTATGATGGAACAGAAGCCTGCATGGATTGTTATTTGTGTGGAGCTACGCGCAAATCCTGCTACATCACGCCCGAGGGCCGCCTGCTGCCCTGTATGCCCATGACTGCCAGCCCGGAGCAGAGCAAATTTCCCCGTGTGCAGGACATCGGTTTGCAGAAGGGGCTGAGCGACAGCTACTATATGCAGTTTGTCAATGGCCGCGTCAAGGATCTGTTTGCCGCAAATCAGGAATGCGCCGGGTGCAGCTACCGCTACAAATGCGGCGGTGGATGCCGGGCGGCAGCGCTTACAGGCGCCGACCACGACCTGATGGGCTGCGACCGGGATATGTGTATGTTCTGGAAAAACCATTACGACGAACGAATTTTGCAGACGATCCGTGAGGCGGAGGCGAAGTATCCGCTGCCGAAGTGCGAGGTGGACACATGAAAGTGCCTTTGCTGGATTATCTCCAGTGGAAAATGGGGTGCGCGTACCTTTCGGACCTGCATTGGCTGAGCGGCGGGCAGAAGATGCGGCTGGCGCGGGAGATCGAACGGATCGAAGCGCCGGAGGCGTCCCTGCATGAGTGGAACGACGCGCTGGAATACCTGCTGGGGTGTGGGCCGGAACCTACGGCGGAAGCCGCGCGGGCCGCGCTGATCGCCGCGCTGCGGGGGCAGGATGAACAAAAGGGGGGAGACCATGGAGGGATACAGGCCGGAAACCGAACTGCTGCTGCAGCTGATGCGGGCGGCGCTGTGCCGGCCGGACAGCGCTCTTGACTGGATGGACGGATGCAGCGCGCCGGCGCTGGCGGAGCAGATCGAGGAACAAAGTCTGGTCACCATGTTGTACCCCACCATCCGGGGGCAGGCCGGCGGGACGTGGGAAGCGCTTGCCGCCAGGCTCAAGCCGGTCTATGACTGGGAGCTGCACCGGGGGCTGATGCAGGAATACGAGATCGGGGCCCTGCTGGACGATCTGGAACGGGACGGCATCGACTGCCTGCCCATGAAAGGCTGGGTCATGCGGCAGTATTACCCCGACCCGCTGCTGCGCAGCATGGCGGATTTTGATGTGCTGATCCGGGAGATGGACAGCCAGCGGATGCAGAAATGGATGGAGGCGCGCGGGTACGCGCCGGACCATATCGAGCAGAGCGTGCACGACACCTACCGGAAGCCGCCTTACATGAACATCGAGCTGCACCGCCGCCTGATGGAGGAAGGCCGCCTGCGCCGGCAGCACACCGCCTGGAGGGAAAACTGTCTGGCGTCGCTGTGGCAGCCGGGCTTCCGCCTGGAAGGGAAAGCACACATTTACCGCCTGAGCGACGAGGATTTTCTGGTGCATCACCTGCTGCATTTCTATAAGCATTTTACCGGGTCGGGCGTGGGGCTGCGGCCGCTGGCGGACCTGTATCTCTTTTTGCAGAAGAAGGGGCAGACGCTGGACCGCGCCTACCTGGAAAAGCAGCTGGAAGCGCTGCACATCCTCGCTTTTGCCCGGCGGATGGAGCAGCTGGCGCAAACCTGCCTGGAAGGGCAGGGGCTGGACCAAAACGCACGCCTGGTGGTGGAGTACCTGACCCATACCGGGATCTACGGCGACCGCGCCACGATGGAGACGGCCCGCCTGTTCCAAAGCGAGGGAAAAACCATCGGGCAAAGCAGGTGGAACGACTTTTTCAGCCGCTGCTTTGCGCCGCTGGAAACGATGAAAAATACCTATCCGCGCCTGCGCCGTGCGCCCTGGCTGCTGCCGTTTTACTGGGCGGTCCGGATAGGGCGGATCGTCTTTCGGGAGCCGTACAAGCTGGCCGCCGCGCGGACATACCAGACCCAGGGCCGGTACGACCACATGAAAGAGATCTACCGCGCGGCGGGGATCCTGGGTGATGCAGAATGACAAATGCCAGAAAAACAAAAGGCGCTCCGGCATCCTTCCACGTGCTCAGGTGGCTCTGGCAGGTTGCCGGCCTGCACAAAGCGGGCGTGGCGGTGCTGTTCGTCGTGCAGGTGACGTTTGGGGTGTGCGGCGTGGCGTCGGCCATGCTGTTCCGTGCCCTGATCGACGGCGCCGTGGGCGGACAGGCGGACCGGTTCCTGTGGGCGGCGGTGTGTCTGGCAGGGCTGTACCTGGGGGAGGATCTCCTGGCTTCGGCCGAACACTTTCTGTATGAGTGGACGCGGGCTTCGCTGGAAAACCGCCTGAAAGAACGGTTGTTTTCCTGCCTGCTGCACAAGGACTACGCATCGGTGACGGCCGTCCACACGGGGGAATGGATCTCCCGGCTGACGTCCGATACATCCGTGGTGGCCGGCGGAGCGATCGACATCCTACCGGACCTGGGCGGGATGCTGGCCAGACTGGCAGGCGCCATGGCGGCGCTTTTCTTCCTGGAACCGGCGTTTTTTTACGTTCTGGTCCCGCTGGGCATTTTGATGCTGTTGCTGACGGCGTCGCTGCGAAAGGTGCTCAAAAGGCTGCACAAAAAGATCCAGGAGGCAAACGGGGCTGTGCTGTCGTTTCTGCAGGAACGGCTGGAAAGTCTGATGATCCTGCGTGTGTTTTCGATGGAAAACCGCACCCTGCAGGAAGCCGCCCAGAAAATGAAGCAGCACAAAGCAGCCCGGATCAAGCGGAACCACCTGTCCAACCTGTGCAGCTTTGGCTTTGGCGTGACCGTCGATGCGGGATACCTGCTCAGCGCCGTTTACTGCGGTTACGGCATCCTGCAGGGGAACATCACTTACGGGACTTTCACCGCGGTGCTGCAGCTGGTGGGGCAGATCCAGTCGCCCTTTGCCGGCATCACCGGGGTGGTGCCGCAGTACTTTGCCATGATTGCCAGTGCCGAGCGTCTGATGGAAGCCGAGCAATACCCGGAGGACGGCAGCGGAGCAAGCCTGCCGGCCGGCAAGATCAGACGCTTCTATGAGGAACAGTTCGAAAGCCTGGGATTGCAGAACGCGAGCTTTTCGTACCAGAATGCAGACCGGGACGGACCGGGCGCCCAAGAAACCCGTGTGATCGACCATTTGGATCTGGAGATCCGAAAAGGCGAATACGTCGCCTTTACCGGCCGGTCGGGGTGCGGCAAAAGCACCCTGTTCAAACTGCTGATGTGCCTGTATCCGTTGGATGCAGGCAGGCGCTATCTCAGGGCGCGCAGAAACGGAAAAACGGAGGAATATCCGCTCACCGCCCTCTGGCGCGGTCTGTTTGCCTATGTGCCCCAGGGCAACCAGCTCATGAGCGGCACCATCCGGGAGGTCGTTGCCTTTGGCGACCCGTCTGCCATGGCGCAGGATGACCGCTTGCTGCGAGCGTTGCAGGTTGCATGCGCGGATTCGTTTGTGCTGAAGGGAGAGCGCGGGCTGGACGCCCAACTGGGCGAGCGGGGAGCCGGCTTGTCCGAAGGACAGATGCAGCGGATCGCCATAGCACGGGCGGTCTTTTCGGACCGGCCAATCCTGATTTTGGACGAGGCCACCAGCGCCCTGGATGAGGAGACCGAGCAGAGGGTATTGCAAAACCTGAAGGAAATGACAGATAAGACCGTTCTTCTGATCACCCACCGCCCGGCGGCGCTGCGGATCTGCGACCGGGAGATCACGATGACCGAAGAACAAGATGAGGGGGAAACAAAGTGAAACCGATGGAAATGGAAATCGCGCCCCATGCGGTCGCAGGGAATCAGACGTCGGCTTACCATACGCCGAACCAAACTTCGACCCATAGCAAAGAGAGAACCTATAGGTTTGACCGGAAAGCGATTTTAAGAGAGAAAAAAGGCTACTGGATGCTACGCCGTGGGCAGGATATTTTCTTTTCGCTGCTGGCCCTGATCGTGCTGGCCATCCCCATGGCGATCGTGGCGCTGGTGATCTGGACCGACAGCCCCGGGGCAAGCCCCATCTTCTCCCAGGACCGGGTAGGGAGAGACGGGAAGATCTTCAAGTTTTACAAGTTCCGTTCCATGGTGCCCAATGCCGAGGCCAAGCTGCAGGAAGTGCTGGCCCAGAACGAGATGGACGGCCCGGTCTTCAAAATGAAAAACGACCCGCGGATCACCCGTGTAGGGCATTTCATCCGCCGGACAAGCATAGATGAACTGCCGCAGCTGGTCAACATCCTGAAAGGGGATATGAGCATCGTAGGCCCGCGGCCGGCTCTGCCCCGTGAGGTGGAGCAATACACCGACTACGAGCGCCAGCGGCTGTATGTGACGCCGGGCCTGACCTGCTACTGGCAGGTGCAGCCCAACCGCAACGAGCTGACCTTTGATGAGTGGATGGAGCTGGACCTCCAGTACATACGGGACCGCAGTTTCTGGCTGGACTGGAAGCTGATCTTCCAAACGGTAGGGGTCGTGTTCCGGATGTACGGCGTATGACCGTGCCGCTGTTTACGCCGCTTTCAGAGAATCCTATAATTTGTGTAAACCTCCTGTGATCTGCTCCTATTCTACACCTTTCAAGGCCGGTGTCGGCCGGCATTTTGATCCACGCTCCCCGCGAGGGGAGCGACTCGTCCAAGTCTGATCGAAGAAAAAGTCCGCGATATTTCTATCCACGCTCCCCGCGAGGGGAGCGACCGAAAACGGGCACAAGGGCGGCAGGCCTCGCAAATTTCTATCCACGCTCCCCGCGAGGGGAGCGACAGAACTGGCCAGCAGTCTGGCACAGCAAAAACGGTTTCTATCCACGCTCCCCGCGAGGGGAGCGACAATCAAGCTGATGGTTTCTCCGCTTGTCCAATGGATTTCTATCCACGCTCCCCGTGAGGGGAGCGACCCTCGCCCAACTTGTCCTTGGTGCCGTCATCCGCATTTCTATCCACGCTCCCCGTGAGGGGAGCGACATTATTCCTTTTCCTTAGCGAAAGTTTACTTTTACGATTTCTATCCACGCTCCCCGTGAGGGGAGCGACGACCCACAGGCCAAAAGGAGGTGATACCGGTGGCAAAATTTCTATCCACGCTCCCCGCGAGGGGAGCGACTAAAGAGCGCCTACGCCATCACGGGGCGGTCGATTTCTATCCACGCTCCCCGCGAGGGGAGCGACGTGCTGGCTCCCCCGGTTTGTCTGGGTGAGCGGGGTATTTCTATCCACGCTCCCCGCGAGGGGAGCGACCTATGCCGCCCGGCACGGCCTGGCATCCGCCCGACATTTCTATCCACGCTCCCCGCGAGGGGAGCGACACGCCCTGGATCGCGCTCTGGGTCTCGCAGCAGCAGATTTCTATCCACGCTCCCCGCGAGGGGAGCGACAACAAGGCCATGGAACCATTTCGCCCGCTACCCATTTCTATCCACGCTCCCCGCGAGGGGAGCGACTCGGATTGTCTCTTGTCGCGCCATTTTTCAACTCCATTTCTATCCACGCTCCCCGCGAGGGGAGCGACGCATCTGGCCGGGGTCCTGCCCCCGCATCTGCTGCATATTTCTATCCACGCTCCCCGCGAGGGGAGCGACGCCGCAACTGCTCATCACTGCGCTGTGCTCTGCTTATTTCTATCCACGCTCCCCGCGAGGGGAGCGACGTGGGGATGCTGATGTTACCGCCAAACACCACCTTATTTCTATCCACGCTCCCCGCGAGGGGAGCGACCTATGCCGCCCGGCACGGCCTGGCATCCGCCCGACATTTCTATCCACGCTCCCCGCGAGGGGAGCGACACGCCCTGGATCGCGCTCTGGGTCTCGCAGCAGCAGATTTCTATCCACGCTCCCCGCGAGGGGAGCGACAACAAGGCCATGGAACCATTTCGCCCGCTACCCATTTCTATCCACGCTCCCCGCGAGGGGAGCGACTCGGATTGTCTCTTGTCGCGCCATTTTTCAACTCCATTTCTATCCACGCTCCCCGCGAGGGGAGCGACGCATCTGGCCGGGGTCCTGCCCCCGCATCTGCTGCATATTTCTATCCACGCTCCCCGCGAGGGGAGCGACCGGATTATTGAGGTGATACCATGCGATATACAAATTTCTATCCACGCTCCCCGCGAGGGGAGCGACCCTTCCCGCAGTATTGCAACCCCTGCGGGACCTGCGCCGATTTCTATCCACGCTCCCCGCGAGGGGAGCGACGAAAAACCCCAACGCCCAGGCCATTGAGGTCCAATTTCTATCCACGCTCCCCGCGAGGGGAGCGACCATGGATGTTTCCAAATATGTTTGATAAAACGCTATATTTCTATCCACGCTCCCCGCGAGGGGAGCGACGACCATTGGGATGCCATGGCTTTTGCAATGCCGGATTTCTATCCACGCTCCCCGCGAGGGGAGCGACCAGGGGCTGGCGGACAGCATCCCTACCATCATTGAATTTCTATCCACGCTCCCCGCGAGGGGAGCGACCCAGACTTTTGCCGGTGATCCCCCGGTCCTCAAAATTTCTATCCACGCTCCCCGCGAGGGGAGCGACCTACGACCTTGTTACATCGGCATGGGGAGAAGGGATTTCTATCCACGCTCCCCGCGAGGGGAGCGACGGGTATAGTTTTCTCTGCGGGCTTTGTACCGCAGGATTTCTATCCACGCTCCCCGCGAGGGGAGCGACCTGAAAGCCGGCGTCCGCTGGTGGCAGGTGGACATTTCTATCCACGCTCCCCGCGAGGGGAGCGACGTGTATGGTGACAGCGTTTGCGCTGGACCGGCATAATTTCTATCCACGCTCCCCGCGAGGGGAGCGACGTCTGTAAGCCGGTTTGCCACAGTCACCACCTCTCAATTTCTATCCACGCTCCCCGCGAGGGGAGCGACCAGCTCGGTGTAATATTCCTCGTCGGTCTTGTTGATTTCTATCCACGCTCCCCGCGAGGGGAGCGACCACTGTGATTCCAGCGGTGGGCTGGGTCGATAAAATTTCTATCCACGCTCCCCGCGAGGGGAGCGACCCACTTCCGGCGGCGCATCGTTCTCGGATACTCCATTTCTATCCACGCTCCCCGCGAGGGGAGCGACTCGTTTGCCGTGGTCGCCGACCCTTGAGAGGCATTATTTCTATCCACGCTCCCCGCGAGGGGAGCGACGTATACCGGGTACCACCCCGCGCGTCCGCTTCGAATTTCTATCCACGCTCCCCGCGAGGGGAGCGACCCTTCCTACTACCATCCATGAGTATTTCAACCTCATATTTCTATCCACGCTCCCCGCGAGGGGAGCGACCCTGGACGGCAGGCTGTTGCAGGTTCTCGTCGCGATTTCTATCCACGCTCCCCGCGAGGGGAGCGACCACAGGCCATCATGTCAGCAAAACAGCTTGGGCAGATTTCTATCCACGCTCCCCGCGAGGGGAGCGACGGTACGGTAGGCGGTTTTTCGCCGTACGCTGTGTAATTTCTATCCACGCTCCCCGCGAGGGGAGCGACTCGCGCTGGCTCTGCATGATGTTGTAGGCTTCATGATTTCTATCCACGCTCCCCGCGAGGGGAGCGACTTCCTCTTCGGAACGTTGTTTGGCCATAAAGTTATTTCTATCCACGCTCCCCGCGAGGGGAGCGACGTGGCTCCGGGCCGGAGGCAATGAGCAGAGCCTATTTCTATCCACGCTCCCCGCGAGGGGAGCGACCCGGCAGGTTTTCTTCATCGTACGTCAGTGTAATATTTCTATCCACGCTCCCCGCGAGGGGAGCGACCTTCACCAGCTGTCTGCCTGAACCGCAGAAGGGCATTTCTATCCACGCTCCCCGCGAGGGGAGCGACACTGATATACCAGTGCCCTGGAAGTCACTACAGAGGATTTCTATCCACGCTCCCCGCGAGGGGAGCGACCTAACAACAGAACATTGTACCAGGGAGCATTCCTGATTTCTATCCACGCTCCCCGCGAGGGGAGCGACGAAGAGCAGGCGCGCCAGGAGGCCGCCAAGAAAAAATTTCTATCCACGCTCCCCGCGAGGGGAGCGACGTTGTTGCTTTGGTGGTATTGTACCACGCTTTCGTATTTCTATCCACGCTCCCCGCGAGGGGAGCGACAATAGGCTTTGGGACGAAGTCAGGCGGCGCACGAAATTTCTATCCACGCTCCCCGCGAGGGGAGCGACTCTATTCCGTAGGCGTAACCGTAGGTTATCGCCATTTCTATCCACGCTCCCCGCGAGGGGAGCGACCTGGTGAAATGGTAGTAGCCTTTGGCCATGTAATGATTTCTATCCACGCTCCCCGCGAGGGGAGCGACTAGATTACTTTGACGTTTTAAAGAACAAATATGAGATTTCTATCCACGCTCCCCGCGAGGGGAGCGACCCTGAAACCGGCAATCGGCTTGCGGTACTATGAAATTTCTATCCACGCTCCCCGCGAGGGGAGCGACCCGCCAGATCGCAGGCCTGGAAATGTATCAGCCGATTTCTATCCACGCTCCCCGCGAGGGGAGCGACTTTGCAGTATGCTGTCTTGCTTGACCGGGCAAGACAATTTCTATCCACGCTCCCCGCGAGGGGAGCGACGATGTAAAATCAAACTTTGCATCCGATAGAGTGTTATTTCTATCCACGCTCCCCGCGAGGGGAGCGACAAAAGCTGCGCGGACATACCGAGTTCACACAAAGTATTTCTATCCACGCTCCCCGCGAGGGGAGCGACCCGTGAGGCCCTTATCCTGGACTACAAAGCCGCATTTCTATCCACGCTCCCCGCGAGGGGAGCGACGCCAACTGGAAAGCCGCTGTCCGCACATGGGAGCAATTTCTATCCACGCTCCCCGCGAGGGGAGCGACGTGCAGCACGCCCGCCAGCAGATCACCGACGACATTTCTATCCACGCTCCCCGCGAGGGGAGCGACCCGTGAGGCCCTTATCCTGGACTACAAAGCCGCATTTCTATCCACGCTCCCCGCGAGGGGAGCGACTAACAACCAAACAGGCCAGAGCCATGATGCTCGAAATTTCTATCCACGCTCCCCGCGAGGGGAGCGACTCGTTTCGGTGCTGGTGAGGCTGCCGGTGTTCAGATTTCTATCCACGCTCCCCGCGAGGGGAGCGACCTTGAGGATTCTTGCAAGATTTTGCATAATTAAACGATTTCTATCCACGCTCCCCGCGAGGGGAGCGACAGCAGATCGTGCAGGTGTCGGAGATCAGCGGCGAGATTTCTATCCACGCTCCCCGCGAGGGGAGCGACGCTATTATACCAGAAAATAATCAACAATCAACAGTATTTCTATCCACGCTCCCCGCGAGGGGAGCGACAACAGCCTGCCTTTCCGGGCCTATGCGAGAATCTGATTTCTATCCACGCTCCCCGCGAGGGGAGCGACCTGTGGCCTGCGTTTCGCAGACCTATGTGGACGAGCTATTTCTATCCACGCTCCCCGCGAGGGGAGCGACGATTAACAACAAGGCTGCGACATTGGAGCTCAGCATTTCTATCCACGCTCCCCGCGAGGGGAGCGACAGCCTGCGGCCTGCAGCGGCCCGCATTCATTGAGATTTCTATCCACGCTCCCCGCGAGGGGAGCGACCTTCCAATTTCGTTTATAATCGCAGTCTCGGCCCGCAATTTCTATCCACGCTCCCCGCGAGGGGAGCGACACGGCCTGCCCGGCATTCCGGTGACAAGCGGCGGATTTCTATCCACGCTCCCCGCGAGGGGAGCGACGATGGAATAGCTTTCCGGCACCTCTTCCCCGCCGTCATTTCTATCCACGCTCCCCGCGAGGGGAGCGACAGGACGCAGAACCCGCCGAACCGGCGCAGGATGCGATTTCTATCCACGCTCCCCGCGAGGGGAGCGACCCAAGGCCACATCTTTTGCAGGTGTTCACTCTCATTTCTATCCACGCTCCCCGCGAGGGGAGCGACTTTTAGGTTTTATTTTTAATATTTTTTAGGAGGAATTTCTATCCACGCTCCCCGCGAGGGGAGCGACCATCCAGGGACGTTTTCTGGACGGCGGCAACAGGATTTCTATCCACGCTCCCCGCGAGGGGAGCGACCCCACGGCGGTGCTGTCTGTTTCTCATGTAGGCAATTTCTATCCACGCTCCCCGCGAGGGGAGCGACGCAGCATGGTCAGCCGCACCACATCCCGCCAGGCGATTTCTATCCACGCTCCCCGCGAGGGGAGCGACGCGTTTCCACATTGCGGATTTGCAATATTATATATTTCTATCCACGCTCCCCGCGAGGGGAGCGACTCTGCCAGCGTGATATAACGGTTGAATGCCGCCGTATTTCTATCCACGCTCCCCGCGAGGGGAGCGACCGTTCATTTTCCTCCTGCGAAAGGGCACGGATCTTATTTCTATCCACGCTCCCCGCGAGGGGAGCGACCGTGACGGCCTGCACCGCCCCTGCCGAGAGTTCAGGATTTCTATCCACGCTCCCCGCGAGGGGAGCGACCCTTGCCACCGAGACCATCTACGACTTCCTGATATTTCTATCCACGCTCCCCGCGAGGGGAGCGACACTGGATGCGGTCGCAGCAATGGAAAGATACCCGGCCATTTCTATCCACGCTCCCCGCGAGGGGAGCGACGTTTGGCGTCCGCCGCCTACGAGACCGCCGCCATATTTCTATCCACGCTCCCCGCGAGGGGAGCGACTCTGGACATTTTCACACCTCCCCAAAACGCCAGCGAGATTTCTATCCACGCTCCCCGCGAGGGGAGCGACCCATGTACGACTACCGCTTTTCGTATCTCAAACCATTTCTATCCACGCTCCCCGCGAGGGGAGCGACGGTGATGCGCTGGGTAATTTCCACTGGTAGGCAATTTCTATCCACGCTCCCCGCGAGGGGAGCGACTTTGCGGAGCCGAGGAAAGTGGCATGAATATATCTATTTCTATCCACGCTCCCCGCGAGGGGAGCGACGAAAGATAGTACAGTCGTTCCTGTTCGTTCTTCGATTTCTATCCACGCTCCCCGCGAGGGGAGCGACGCCGACTACATGGGCGTCACCACAGGCCAGATGCGGATTTCTATCCACGCTCCCCGCGAGGGGAGCGACCCACAGAGCGGCAGAATACGCTGTCCGATATCCAATTTCTATCCACGCTCCCCGCGAGGGGAGCGACGGTGTAATTCGCGCCGTCCACCTCGACCGTCCAGATTTCTATCCACGCTCCCCGCGAGGGGAGCGACTGCCGTTTTCCCTGCGCTCGGTCTGCCGCCAATAAATTTCTATCCACGCTCCCCGCGAGGGGAGCGACCCTTGTTCGGGGCGGCGAATGCGATCCACGTTTCCATTTCTATCCACGCTCCCCGCGAGGGGAGCGACGTTCAGTGTTGGCATTTATCATCACCTTTTACCGATATTTCTATCCACGCTCCCCGCGAGGGGAGCGACGATCACCAAAGAGGAGCTGCTGGACGCCTACGGATTTCTATCCACGCTCCCCGCGAGGGGAGCGACGGGCTACGGTGAAAACTACGGCTACAACTACCTGATATTTCTATCCACGCTCCCCGCGAGGGGAGCGACGGCGGTTGATGTGGTGCTTTCCGGGGTGGATAACCTCCATTTCTATCCACGCTCCCCGCGAGGGGAGCGACCCGCCCAGACCGCCGCCCTTGCCGCCCAGGAGCGGCTGATTTCTATCCACGCTCCCCGCGAGGGGAGCGACGGCAACAACACCATGCAGTTTATGGACTACGCAATATTTCTATCCACGCTCCCCGCGAGGGGAGCGACGCGTCCATGCCCGGCTTTCTGCCGCCTCTTTGCTGTTATTTCTATCCACGCTCCCCGCGAGGGGAGCGACTTCCCATACAAAGATTTGCGGCACTGAAAGACAAAATTTCTATCCACGCTCCCCGCGAGGGGAGCGACCTGTACAAATTCAGGAGTTCTGCCTGCTTCTTTATATTTCTATCCACGCTCCCCGTGAGGGGAGCGACCTCAATACTGGGGAGTCCCCCAGCGCCGCAGAAATTTCTATCCACGCTCCCCGTGAGGGGAGCGACGCCAGCTCTTTCTTGTACTGGGCCAAGGCGACCATATTTCTATCCACGCTCCCCGTGAGGGGAGCGACCCGCATCACATCCGATACCGGGGCGGCCAGCCGGATTTCTATCCACGCTCCCCGTGAGGGGAGCGACCTTTCCGGCCCTGCAAGCAATATGCCGCAATCGCCATATTTCTATCCACGCTCCCCGTGAGGGGAGCGACTAGCGACCGTGCGACCTTGTAGCGTCCAATGCTATTTCTATCCACGCTCCCCGTGAGGGGAGCGACCGGCCTTGTTCAACCGGTAAAGCACCTTGAAACCTATTTCTATCCACGCTCCCCGTGAGGGGAGCGACGGATCGTGCTCCAAACCATACTTTCAATGGAGATTATTTCTATCCACGCTCCCCGTGAGGGGAGCGACTCGAAAAAAGGCGACTGGACATGCAGAGTATACAATTTCTATCCACGCTCCCCGTGAGGGGAGCGACGGCCTGCACCGGAACCGAAGAAAGAAGAGGTGAAAATTTCTATCCACGCTCCCCGTGAGGGGAGCGACAGTGGATGACCTAAGGAGAAAAGAACCATGGCTTATTTCTATCCACGCTCCCCGTGAGGGGAGCGACCCGCATATCTTGACATAACCGCCACTTTCGATATTATTTCTATCCACGCTCCCCGTGAGGGGAGCGACACCCCGTTTTAACAGGAGGATGACATGGGCAAAGTATTTCTATCCACGCTCCCCGTGAGGGGAGCGACCAGTCGCACAGGGTGCTGCCCAGCGTGTTCATGTGATTTCTATCCACGCTCCCCGTGAGGGGAGCGACGAGGTCGAGGTGGTGGGCTGGGGCATCGGCAAGATTTCTATCCACGCTCCCCGTGAGGGGAGCGACCGATTCCATGAGCGAGCCGGAACAGCCAAGCGATAATTTCTATCCACGCTCCCCGTGAGGGGAGCGACACCGCCGGGTATAACAAGTATCTGTCCGCCTGCCGATTTCTATCCACGCTCCCCGTGAGGGGAGCGACGCCGGGGACGTTCTCCCAAATGGCAAACCGTGGATTTCTATCCACGCTCCCCGTGAGGGGAGCGACTTGCAGTAGCCACGCTTGGCCAGCGCAACGTATTTTATTTCTATCCACGCTCCCCGTGAGGGGAGCGACGCGGTAATCGTTGTAGGGCTTTTCATTTCCGTCATAATTTCTATCCACGCTCCCCGTGAGGGGAGCGACCCGGCGCCCGCCGCGCCTCCGGGTGGGCGGTGTAATTTCTATCCACGCTCCCCGTGAGGGGAGCGACGCGCGGGCTTTGACAAGACCTGCCCCCGCCGGCAGGAATTTCTATCCACGCTCCCCGTGAGGGGAGCGACGCTTACATACACCCTGCTGGGCCCGCCCCGGACCAAATTTCTATCCACGCTCCCCGTGAGGGGAGCGACGTTGAAGCTCTGCAGCTTCTGGACACGGGTGTAGGCATTTCTATCCACGCTCCCCGTGAGGGGAGCGACAGGGCCCGGGGTGGAAACCGGGCCTTTTCCGTAAGATTTCTATCCACGCTCCCCGTGAGGGGAGCGACTCGGCGAGCGTGTCTTTGATGGCGTAGATACTGAATTTCTATCCACGCTCCCCGTGAGGGGAGCGACACCCTGGACGCGTGGCACTACGGCGATTATTATACGATTTCTATCCACGCTCCCCGTGAGGGGAGCGACCAAAAAACGTTGTTTCTCCTTGTCGAACGCGATATTATTTCTATCCACGCTCCCCGTGAGGGGAGCGACAAGCAGACCTCCACACCACCGCCGTCACCCCGAACATTTCTATCCACGCTCCCCGTGAGGGGAGCGACCGGATGTAATCGTCTACCAGATCGCCGATGGGCCATTTCTATCCACGCTCCCCGTGAGGGGAGCGACGCCTTCCGTGTCCGGTCCGGCGCCGTCCGTGCCATTTCTATCCACGCTCCCCGTGAGGGGAGCGACCCAGCAGGGCCTGCGGCGCATGTGGAGCAGAAAAAATTTCTATCCACGCTCCCCGTGAGGGGAGCGACCAGTCCGGGCCTTGCACTAACCAAACGCACCTTATTTCTATCCACGCTCCCCGTGAGGGGAGCGACGAGCCACTCTTTGACCCCGCCGCCGAACTTCCCGGAATTTCTATCCACGCTCCCCGTGAGGGGAGCGACCGAACTTCTGCTTGATTTCGACTGGCAGTGCCTCATTTCTATCCACGCTCCCCGTGAGGGGAGCGACCTGTTCCACGCTCGAATAGTTGCACATTTTATTCCATTTCTATCCACGCTCCCCGTGAGGGGAGCGACTCCTGCACGACAGGCTGCTGGAGGTTTTCGTCTCATTTCTATCCACGCTCCCCGTGAGGGGAGCGACTCCCAGTGCTCCCAGACCAGCCGGTTCGGGCAGAAATTTCTATCCACGCTCCCCGTGAGGGGAGCGACTTTCACAAGCTGCCTGCCGGAGCCGCAGAAGGGTATTTCTATCCACGCTCCCCGTGAGGGGAGCGACTAGTTGCACATCTTGTTACGGAGAGTAGTCATAATTTCTATCCACGCTCCCCGTGAGGGGAGCGACCTGGCCCAGGCCATGAACGCCTTCGGGGGGCTGCTACAATTTCTATCCACGCTCCCCGTGAGGGGAGCGACCGCATTCGCTCAACCGCTATTGAAATTTTTAAAGATTTCTATCCACGCTCCCCGTGAGGGGAGCGACACGCCGTCAGCCGGTTTGCGCAGGTACCCCGCGCAATTTCTATCCACGCTCCCCGTGAGGGGAGCGACGGCAGAGTGTGCAAGCCTATATTTTGCAGGCCATAAATTTCTATCCACGCTCCCCGTGAGGGGAGCGACCGGCGTATCCGCCGGGATGGGCGGCAACCCAGCCAATTTCTATCCACGCTCCCCGTGAGGGGAGCGACGTGTCCTTTCTCTTGTAATGACAAAGGCCCGGCCCATTTCTATCCACGCTCCCCGTGAGGGGAGCGACTATGCACTACAAATCCGTGTCGGATGTTGTTCTTGATTTCTATCCACGCTCCCCGTGAGGGGAGCGACCCCTTTTCGTACTGCGTCCATGTTCAACTTTTTAAATTTCTATCCACGCTCCCCGTGAGGGGAGCGACCCCGGCCAGACGAGTTTATTCGATGCCCTGGAAATTTCTATCCACGCTCCCCGTGAGGGGAGCGACCATGCGTCCGGGATCATCGTTCTGGACAAGGACGATTTCTATCCACGCTCCCCGTGAGGGGAGCGACTCGTGGCAGGGGCTGTCAGAGGGGCAGCTGTACAATTTCTATCCACGCTCCCCGTGAGGGGAGCGACGCCTTTGTCCAGTTGGCTTGCATGGTTGCCCCGAATATTTCTATCCACGCTCCCCGTGAGGGGAGCGACATTATGTTCAACGGAAAATTCGGCGGCGGCGTCAAAATTTCTATCCACGCTCCCCGTGAGGGGAGCGACCGGCTGCGGCAGCACGCACACCGTCACGGATTGTATATTTCTATCCACGCTCCCCGTGAGGGGAGCGACACTTTCCAGTTTATGGCCAAGGAAAAAGCAGAAGCCATTTCTATCCACGCTCCCCGTGAGGGGAGCGACCAGCAACAGCAAACCGGCTGCAAAACAGCCAATGGATTTCTATCCACGCTCCCCGTGAGGGGAGCGACCACGGCCCATGCCGATCTACAGCGTACCGGGCCTCATTTCTATCCACGCTCCCCGTGAGGGGAGCGACGTCGTACAGGTCCGGCTCGTCGTAATAGTACCACTCATTTCTATCCACGCTCCCCGTGAGGGGAGCGACAGGTCATTTTGCCAGCCTCCTGATTTCGCCGTCCAATTTCTATCCACGCTCCCCGTGAGGGGAGCGACGGCGTCAGCGCCGTGCCGTCGCTCAGGGTAACACCTATTTCTATCCACGCTCCCCGTGAGGGGAGCGACAAATTCCGTCAACGTACCGGATGGAGGTCGGGTAATTTCTATCCACGCTCCCCGTGAGGGGAGCGACGAATTCTCGGGGTCCGTGAGCGCGGTCACAGCAATGATTTCTATCCACGCTCCCCGTGAGGGGAGCGACCTAAGGCCGGACCTCTGCCACAAGGAGGTGTATATATTTCTATCCACGCTCCCCGTGAGGGGAGCGACAAACTCACAAAGATTAAAGGAGGTGAAAGAAAATATTTCTATCCACGCTCCCCGTGAGGGGAGCGACTACATCGCCTGCATGGTTGCCGTTTTTGCGGACGGATTTCTATCCACGCTCCCCGTGAGGGGAGCGACCTACTATTTCACTAACAACAAGAAAGGAAACTAACATATTTCTATCCACGCTCCCCGTGAGGGGAGCGACCGAGAGGAGCCAGAGAGCAATTGAAAGTTTGCTTATTTCTATCCACGCTCCCCGTGAGGGGAGCGACCGGTTTGCCGTTGCTGCCTGGACCATGTTCCCGAGATTTCTATCCACGCTCCCCG
>ERZ1090863.101-NODE-101-length-57157-cov-16.562310_pt1 | contig 57157 bp, 48 predicted proteins | sample MGYA00478480_ERZ1090863 | MGnify/ENA primary metagenome ERZ1090863 (study PRJEB33644, sample SAMEA5815746) | chicken gut metagenome | biome: Chicken; feature: Gastrointestinal Tract; material: Caecum | place: Ireland | collected 2019-01-01 | study: A study of the...
CCACATACTGATGCGCGCGTGCCCGTGCACGGAAGAGGACGCGGACGCGGCGGCGGACGCAACCGGATAAAGTCAGTACAAATGAAAAACGCGGCGTTTATGCCGCGTTTTTTCATGATTGTTACCGATGCAGCCTATTCGAGCGCCAACTCTATCGAGCCGCCGTCCTTGGAGAAGGTCAGCACTCCCGATTGATATTCTCCGCCGTCGGCATTCTGAAAAGATATGTCGGGGACGGCGGGTTTGGGCTCTCCCATGCGATAGTCAAGGGTGATTTCGTATTCGTGGCCGACAACGTAATTTATTGTCAGTTCGATTTTTCCGTCTACGATTTCGTAGTCAGTTTCCAAAATCGTCTGAAATTGCTGTGCATATGTGCCGTCGTCGTAATCTTTATCCGTGAAAGTGAAGTAAAGATCTTCCGTATTTTCGTCGTTTTCTATTGCGGAAACGTCAAATATGACCGTTTCCGTCCAGATTTCGACTGTTTCGTAAGGTTCGCGTTCGGTCACGGTTATGGTGCAGGCGAGCACGGATTCGTCACCGAAAGACGAATTGTTTTCCACGACGAGCACGATTTTCGCCGTGCCGGCATTGATTTTAGAGCGGTCGATGTCGACGGTGAACATATATGCGTCGTTGCGATTGCCTTCTTCCTCATAGGTGACGGTCAGAGCATCGTTGGGAATTACGTCCTCGTTGAGAGAAAAGGCCCTTTCTTCGTGATTGTTGAACCAGCCGCCGGTGCCCTTCGGGTCATCCGTTACGTTTGCGACAAGCGACAGGTTGTCGGAATCGAAATACATATCGCCGTCATAGTGAGGAATCCATTTTTCTGCCGTTGTCGGATTGTCCTCGTCCCAGGTCAGGAAATTGTCCGTGTCGTTGTCGGGATAATAATCCGCGTCGACGGTGACGCGAATCGGTTCCGCGGGCATCGTGAACGAATAAGAGCCGTCGTCTGCAGGGGTGAGCTTGTTGTATTTCATTTCCGAGCCGTACACTTCGACATAATTGAGCACGCTGTCCGCGGGGTGAGTCAGCGTGACGGTGAAGGTCACGGCGTCGCCTTCGCGCGCGCTTTCGGGCAGTCCCGATACGGTGTAGACGTCGGACGCGGCGGGCGCCTGGATGGAGTACAGCGTGCCGGTGTCGCCGCCTTCCTTTCCTCCGTCGCCGTCGTTATTGTTGCATGCGGCGAGTGTGAACGCAAGGCAGAGCGCGAGTGCCGTCACAATGACCGCGGCGATGATTTTTTTACGCATTTTAATATCTCCCTGAAGCTGCGTTTGCGATACGCGCTTCATCTGTAATTATATCACAGCCGCGGCGGCGCAATATGCGCGGCTTTATTCGACGCGTTTCGATAAAACGCGCGCGTCCGCATCGGTGCGGTCCCGCGCGCGCCGCGCGCACCATAAACTTGTCCCCGTCCGCGGCAATCGCTTTTCAATTTGCGGTTTTTGTGTTATAATCCAACATTATGCCGCAGATAGAACTCATCGGTGTCAGTTATTCGTACAGAGTCGGAGAAGGACAGACCGTCCGCGCGCTCCGCAACGTTTCCTTTTCCGCGGAGAGGGGAGAGTTCGTCGCGCTCACGGGCATGAACGGCAGCGGCAAAAGCACGCTTGCCAAGCTCCTCAACGGGCTGTTCGTCCCCTCTGCCGGGGACGTGCTCATAGAGGGCATCAACACCCGCGACGAGGAGAGGACTTTCGACGTCCGCAGAAAGGCGGGCATGGTGTTTCAGAATCCGGACAACCAGATGGTGGCGACCGTCATAGAGGACGACGTGGCTTTCGGCCCGGAGAACGTGGGCATTCCGCGCGAGGAGATTATCGAGCGCGTGGACTGGGCGCTCACCGCGGTGGGAATGAACGAGTTCCGCACGCGCAGCGCGAGCAAGCTCTCCGGCGGACAGAAACAGCGCGTCGCCATAGCCGGCGTGCTCGCCATGAAGCCGGACATCATCATTTTCGACGAATCCACTTCCATGCTCGATCCCGAAGGCAGGGCTGAGATCATGGACGTGGCGAAGAAACTCAACGATTCCGGCATTACGGTCATTTCCATAACGCACAATATGGACGAAGCGGCGCAGGCGGACAGAGTGATAGTCCTGCGCAAGGGCAGAGTCGCGCTGGACGGTACGCCGGCGGAGGTGTTCGCCTCCCCCGAAGTCGAGGCGTGCGGGCTCGCGCTTCCTCCCGCCACGGAGATCGCGCGCATGCTCACGGAGCGCGGCTTCACCTTCGACGGCACGGTCACGGACGAGGACGAACTGGTGGAGGGAATATGCTCGCAGTTGAACTGAAAGATCTGACTTACACCTATTCCGTCAAGACGCCCTTCGAGAAGCGTGCGCTCGACCGCGTGAACCTTGCCGTGGAAGAGGGTGAGTTCGTCGGGCTCATCGGCGCGACGGGCTCCGGCAAATCCACGCTCATACAGCACCTCAACGGGCTTGTCAAGGTGCAGGAGGGCGAGGTGCGCGTCGCAGGTATGAACGCCTCCGACAAAAAGACGCTGAAGAGCCTGCGTTTCACCGTAGGCATGGTGTTCCAGTATCCCGAATATCAGCTTTTCGAGGACACGGTGGCGAAAGACGTCGCTTTCGGTCCCAAAAACATGAAGCTCGAAAAGGACGAGATAGACCGCAGAGTCCGCCGCGCAATGGAAGTGGTGGGACTGCCTTACTCCGAGTTCGCCGAGCGCAGTCCTTTCGAACTGTCCGGCGGCGAGAAACGCCGCGCGGCAATAGCCGGCGTCATCGCCATGGAGCCGAAAATCCTCGTGCTCGACGAGCCTGTCGCGGGGCTGGATCCCGTGGGCAGACGCGAGATACTCGCGCTGGTGAAAAAGCTGCACGAAGAGGTCAGCCCCACAGTCATCATGGTGTCGCACTATATGGACGACATCGCGGAAATGGCGGACAGGATAGTCGCGCTCAAGGACGGCAAAGTCGTCGCGGACGGCACGCCGGCGGAAGTGTTCGGCGCGAGGGAAGAACTCGCGGCGGCGGGACTCGCGCTGCCCACCGCGGCGCGCATTGTCGACCGCCTTGCGGAGCGCGGCATATCCCTGCCGCGCACCATAGTAACTCCGCGCGAACTCGCCGATGCGCTCGCGGCATACAAATCCGGCGGTGCGACCGCAGCGAGACTGCAGACCGAACGTGACAAAACAAGCGAAGAAGTGGAACTGCAAGCCGACGGCGAAACAATAGACGAGGCGACGGGCGGTGCGACCGCAGCGAGCGGCACGGCCGCAGCGAGCGGTGCGACCGCAGCGATACTGCAGGGTGGACATGACGAAACGGGCGGAGATACGGAACTGTATGCCGACGGCGGAGAAGTGACAGGCACTGCGGAGAAGGAGGACGGGGAGAATGTTTAAGGACATAGCGTTCGGACAGTACTATCCCACGGGCTCCGTCGTGCACCGCATGGATCCGCGCATGAAACTCGTGCTCACGATCATGTTCGTGGTGGCGATATTTTTCGTCAACACTTACTTCGGTTTCATGATGACGGCGGCGGTGCTGCTGTTCGTCATCCTGATCGCGCGGCTTCCCATGCTCTCGGTGCTGAAGTCCGTCCGCGCGATAATCTTCATCGTTCTCTTTGCCGCGGTCATCAATCTTTTCATGATAAGCGACGGCGAGGTGCTGTGGAGCTGGAGAGCGCTGCAAATCACCGATCAAGGCGTTCACACCACCATAAAGATGGCATTAAGGCTCGTTTTGCTCATCAGCGGCGCGTCGCTGCTTACTCTCACCACCACTCCCGTGGAAGTGGCGGACGGCACGGAGAGCCTCATCAAACCGCTCAAGTACATCAAAGTCCCCGTGCACGACATCGCCATGATCATGAGCATCGCGCTCAGGTTCATCCCCACTCTTTTCGAGGAAACGCAGAAGATCATCGCGGCGCAGAAGGCGAGGGGAGCCAGCTTCGACACGGGGGGGCTCATCGCGCGTGCGAAAGCGCTGCTGCCCGTGCTCATACCTCTCTTTGTCAACTCTTTCAGACGCGCCGACGAACTTGCCTTCGCCATGGACGCGAGGTGTTACAACGCCACGGAGAACCGCACCAAGATGAAAGTGATGAAGCTGGGTGCGGCGGACTTCGTCGGTTTTCTGCTCATTGCGGCGTATTTCGTCGCGGTACTGCTGGACAGGTACTATTTCGGCGGCGCGATGGACACGCTCATCTTCGGAGGGTTGGTGTGAGGTACCGCGCGGTCGTTTCCTATTACGGAAAGCACTACGTCGGCTGGCAGCGTCAGCTCAACGGTCCGAGCGTGCAGGAGGCGCTGGAAAAGGCGCTTTCGGACACTTTCGGCACTCCCACGCAGGCGACGGCGAGCGGCAGAACGGACGCGGGAGTCCACGCGGAAGGGCAGGTCGTGCACTTCGACGCCGACACCGCCATTCCGCCGGAGAAGATACCTTTCGCCGTCAACACCGCGCTCCCGCGCGACATCAGCATGCTCTCCTGCGAGCCGGTTCCCGACGATTTCAACGCGCGGTTTTCCGCAAAGCGCAAGACCTACCGCTACAACATTTACGTTTCGCGCCACCGCCGCCCCATGCTGGAGGGCACCCACGCGCACATCGTCGTCCCTCTCGACCTCGCGGCAATGCGCGAATGCGCCGACATCATAGAAGGGGAGCACGACTTCAAGTGCTTCGAGGCGAGCGGATCGGCGGTGAAAAGCACCGTCCGCACGGTCTATTCCATGAGATTGGAAGCGGACGGCGACGTCCGGGACGGGATTCTTAGCGAAGGCACTCTCGGCATTTACGTCACGGGGAACGGCTTTTTGTACAACATGGTGCGCATAATCGCGGGCACGCTCGTCTACGCCGGACAGGGCAAGCTCACCGCCGCCGACGTGAGGCGCGTACTCGCAACGGGGGACAGGACTCTCGCCGGCAAGACCATGCCGCCCGAAGGGCTGACTCTCGTGAGCGTGGAATACGGAGAGTGAACATGCTGACGGTAGATTTCGAAAAAGACCGCGGAACTTTGAAAAAGCTCTATGCCGATCTCGGCATCGACGTCGCCGTAAGCGGCGCAAATTTCGTCATGAGAGAGAACGGCGAACCCGTCGGACTCATGCGCGCGGAAGTGGGCGATTTTGTCACAATAACGCACTTTAAGATAAAAAACGAAGATATAAACCCCGGAGATAAGGAATTTTTCCTGCGGGCGATGCTCTTCAAGTTTTCGCTCAATCCCGTGCCTCTCGCGGTGCGCGGCGAGCACCCGGAACTCGAACGTTTCGGTTTCCGTTTCGAGGACGGATACATGCGTCTGAACTCTTCCGAGGTAAACCTTTCGGGCAGTTGCCGCGACGGGCGCGGCGGTGATTGAGGCGGCGCGGATCCGTATTTTTCCGCCGGTTTTTCCGATATTCGATAGGATTTTATCTTTAATCCGCGCATGCGCGCTTGTCAAACGCGCGCATATGCGTTAGAATATTCTTACTATTTTTCGGCAGGACGCAAATGAACGAGAACATGAACATTCCCGAACCTTCCAATTTCATCGAGGACGTCATAGTCGACGATCTCAGGTCGGGCAAACACGACAAGATCATCACGCGCTTCCCCCCGGAGCCCAACGGGTATCTGCACATCGGGCACGCGAAAGCGATATGCATCAATTTCGGCATCAAGGAAAAATTCGGCGGCGAATGCAATCTCCGCTTCGACGACACCAACCCCGTCAAGGAGGACGTCGAGTATATGGAGAGCATTAAGGAGGACATCCGCTGGCTCGGTTTCGAATGGGACAGAGAGCTGCACGCCTCCGACTATTTCGGACAGATGTGCGACTGCGCGGTGAAACTCATAAAAGAGGGCAAGGCGTATGTGTGCGACCTCTCGGCGGAAGAGATCCGCGCCACGCGCGGCACTCTCACCGAACCCGGAAAGGAGAGCCCGTACCGCAACCGCAGCGTGGAGGAGAACCTCGACCTCTTCGCGCGCATGAGAGCGGGCGAATTCGCGGACGGAGAGAAAGTGCTCCGCGCGAAGATCGACATGTCGTCGCCCAACATCAACATGCGCGATCCCGTCATCTACCGCATCTGCCATGCGGAACATCCGCATACGGGCAGGGAGTGGGTGATCTATCCCATGTACGATTTTGCGCATCCCCTGGAGGACGCGATCGAGGGCATCACGCATTCGCTGTGTTCGCTGGAGTTCGAGAACCACCGTCCTCTTTACGACTGGGTGACGGAGAACTGCGGTTTCGATCCGCGGCCGAGACAGATAGAGTTCGCGCGGCTCAACCTCACGCACACCGTCATGAGCAAGCGTTTTCTCAAGCGGCTGGTGGACGAAAAGGTGGTGGACGGCTGGAACGATCCCCGTCTTTCCACGCTTTCGGGCATCAGGGAGAGGGGTTATCCTCCCGAAGCCGTGCGCGACTTCTGCGGCCGCATAGGAGTGGCGAAGGCGGACAGCGTTGTGGACATAGCCATGCTCGAACACTGCGTGAGGGAATACCTCAACGAGCACGCGACGCGCGCAATGGCGGTGCTGCGTCCCCTCAAGGTCATAGTGGACAACTATCCCGAAGACGCGGAGGAGACCGCCGTCATCGAGAACAATCCGCGCGATCCCGGCGCGGGCACGCACACGGCGACATTCTCGCGCGAGCTGTGGATAGAGCGCGACGATTTCGCTCTCGATCCTCCTCCCAGATATTTCCGCCTTAAACCCGACGGAACGGTGCGCCTGAAGGGTGCGTATGTGGTAAAATACAAGAGCTGCGATCTCTCCCCGGACGGCACGCCGGAAGCGGTGCATGTCGAATATATCCCCGGCACGAAGTCCGGCGAAGAGGGCGCGGCGGTCAAGGTCAAGGGCACGATACACTGGGTGAACGCGCGCGACTGCGCCGACGCGGAGATGTTCATGTACGACTATCTCATCGAGGACGGCGAGGGCGACTATATGGACAGGCTCAATCCGGACTCGCTCACCGTACTTTCCGGCAAGGTGGAACGCTTCGCGGCGGACGCGCCCGAGGGAGAGAGGTTCCAGTTTCTGAGAGAGGGCTATTTCGTTTCCAAAGGAAACGGGAGGTTCGGCAGCATAGTCGCGCTCAAGGACGGGTTCAAGGGCTGACATCCCGTCCGCGCTTGTCAAAAAGCGGGGGACGGCGTTATAATTGCGATAATAAAGACTGAGGTGATATATGTTCACTTGCAAAGTATGCGGCAGCGAGGTCGAACGCGGACAGGCGTACTGCGCCACCTGCGGAGCGGAAGTCGTTGCGAATTACGAAGTGAAATGCCCCGCGTGCGGCACGCGCAATAACGCGGGCAGCCGATTCTGCGCGCATTGCGGCGAATTGCTCGGCGTGCTCCGGCGGCCGGTGTGCGCGATCTGCGGCGCGGAGAATCTGCCGGGCTCGAAGTTCTGTTCGCACTGCGGCGCGCCCGTGGAGGATCCGTCCAGCCCCTTCACCGAAGAGGACGTCATGGAGATGCGCCGCAACAAGATGGACGCGGACCTCATGATCAAGGAGCGCATGGACGGCGCGGACAGAGAGATCGCGCGCATGAAACGCCGTGTGGAACGCGACAAGGCGAAGGCGATGCAGGACATCGAGGACTATCGCCGCAAGACCAATGACGAACTCGCCAAACAGGCGGTCATGCTGGACGCTTACCGCGAAAAAGTCAACGAGCTCGGCTCCGAGGACGTGGCGCAGCTCAAGAAACTGTCGGCGGCGGTGAGGAACTATTCCGCCTTCTATGCCGATCCTTATTCCGCGGCGGAGAACATGGACGAGCTGAAGGATCCTTTCGTGTGCCCCGTGTGCGGGGGAGTCAACGCCTCCGACGCGCTGAGGTGCACGCGCTGCGGCAGAAGCCGCGCCCGTTCCGTGGAACTGCTCGAAAAAGGACTCATCAGGCAGTCCGCGCCCATACGCAAAAAGACCAAGGTGCTCAAAGCTCCGGAAGAGGACCTCGACGCGCAGAAGACTCCCACTTTCGAGGAGTTCGCCGGCGAGGCGTTCAAGGAAGCGCAGACTAAACCCATAGAAAAGGCGGCGGAGGACAAGGAAACGCCCAATTTCTCCGGCGCTCCGCACTATATGCCGGGAGCGTACCCCTACGGCTATCCGTACGGCGCGCCCGTGCTTTACAACAAGGAAACGGGCGAGCCTTATCAGATGCCGCCCATCGTTCAGCCCGTGGCGTTCGTTCCCTACGTCACGCAGGATCAGCCCCTGATGCAGTATTCGCCCTCGGACGACTATTCCTCCGCGGACGGCGGGACAAAGAAGTGATATGGACGGAAAGTTCTCTCGTGACGGACGGAAAGTCGACGACGCCGGCATAAGGCTTGCGCCCGAACCGATGACGGGCGCGGCGGAGAAGCGGATGCCTGCAGTAGTGCAGGAGTTCGTCGTTACGCCGCGGCTCGAGTACGATTCGCCGGCGGCGGAAGAGGAGGAGCGCACCGCGTCCACCGCCTCGGACTATCAGCCTGCCGAAAAGGACGCCGGCAGACGCTGGAAGAGGACCGTCCGCACCCGCAATTTCATCTCCGCGGTCATCATGCTCGTCGCGTCGGCGGCGGTCATACTGCCTTTCGCGCTTGCGGCGGCGGGGGTGACGGCGGATCTTCCTTTCAGGCTTGTGCCGCGGGAATTCGACGTGATCTCCGGCTGGATCGACGCCTTCCGCGGCAGTGCGGAACTCGGCTGGTCTGGCGAAGCGGTCAACGCGCTCTGGCTCGACATGGTGCCGGAAATGATCCTGACGGTCGGGCTTCTCGCCGTGCTCGTCAACGTCGTCAAGGCGGTGACGGGACTGTTCGGCGCGATAAAGCCCAGACGTTATACTGCGTGCGCGGCGGTGTATCTGCTGTCCGTCATAGCCGTATTCGTCGCGGCGCTGGCGGGCGCGGAAGCCGTCGGGCTTGAGCAGATAGATTTCATGGACGACTTCATCTACGGCTGGAACACGAGCGAGTTCTTCACCCTGTTCGTGACGGCGGCATTCAACGTGATCCTCGCCGCGGTGTGTTCGTTCATCACTCCTCTCCGCACGGGCTACACGCGCGTGCGCTGAGCTGAAAGCGACAGCAAGATCTTTGCGCCCGTCAGGGCGTACGGAGGACATATGGCAAAGAAAGACAATCATTCGGCGACACCGGCTTCCGAGTTCGTCCCCGCGGCGGAAACAGTCCCCGCGGAAGAGCCGGTTCTTTACGAGAGCGAAGCGTACGGCAGTCCCCAGCTCGACGAGGGCGCGACCACCACGGTCATGAAACCCGTCGGCATAGGCGGTCCCGTGCCCATCGTCGCCCCGAAGCACAACACCATTCAGCTGCAGCCCATCGTCGTGCCCCTCGCCGTGGTGCCTTACATGACGCAGGACAGCGATATTCTCCGTACGGACGGCGGACGCGCGGCGGACGGCGGACGGCAGGAATACGCGGCGGCGGTTGAGTTTTCGGGCGCGGCGGAAGCGGCGGAGAGCCGCTCGCGTGCGAGCGCGTGCAAGCGCGTATTCTCCGCGGTGGCGATGTTCATGTCCGCGCTCATGATAGCGGCGTTTCTGGTGGCGTATTTCAAGCCCGATCTGCATGCCGATTATACGCTCTTCCAGGTGGACATCATCGGACAGATAATGTTCTGGGCGGAAGCCGGCGAGCCGCTGGACTATTTCGTCACGATCGTGAACGCGGTGGCGGCGGCATGCACGGTCGTCGCGTTTTTCGTGTCGCTTGCCGGAGTGATAACCGGAAGATATGCGAGAAAGACTTTCATGATCCTCTTCTTCGTCGCGGCGGCGGCGTATGCGGCGGAGATAGTGTACGAGGTGATAGAACATACTTTCGACGCGGCGTTCGACGCGGACATCCTCACCATGCTTTCGGCGGCGGGACTTGCGTTCCTGCTTTCCGCGGTGTTCGCGGCGGTGTGCATAAGGCGCGAGGACAGAGAGGATACCATACTCCGCTCCCGCAGCGAGATATGAATTCAAAGCCGGACGTGAGGCGCTCCGACGAGCGCCTCTTTTCATAAATAATTAAGAGAAGCAGAGGATAATGTCGATAAGTATAGTGTCGCTGGCAAGCGGCAGCAAAGGCAACGCTACCCTGGTGTTTTCGGACACTACCGCGATCCTGGTGGACGCAGGGGTGTCCTATTCGCGGCTCAACGCCGCGCTGAGGCAGTTCGGGCTGTCGACGGCGAAGCTGGACGGAGTGGTGGTCACCCACGAACACACCGACCACATCGCCGCGCTTCCCAGAGTGGGGAAGGAAACGAAAGTGTACGCCCACCCCAGTACGGCGCAGGAGATCCTCCGCAGACAGGGCGAGCTTAACGGCTATTGCGAGGTGGACTTCTACGAAGGCGGTTTCACGGTGGGGGACATAGAAGTCATTCCTTTCCGCATTCCGCACGACGCGGTGTATCCTCTCGGATATTCTTTCCGCGTGAAGGGCGGGGCGCAGGTGAGCGTAGCGACGGACATGGGCAAGCCCACCGTCGGAGTGTACAACAACATCCGCGGGAGCGAGGCTGTGCTCATCGAGGCCAACCACGACGTCGCCATGCTCCGGAGCGGCCCTTATCCGGAGAACCTGAAGCGCAGGATCCTCGGCGACAACGGGCATCTCAGCAACGACATGACCGCGCTTTTCGCGGAGCGGCTGACGGGGTCCGCCGTGCGCACGATGCTGCTGGGGCACCTCAGCGAGAACAACAATCTCCCGGAGCTTGCTCTCGGCGCGGTGAAAGGCAGGCTCGATGCAAGACGCTGCGACGACATCGCCGTCGCCGTGGCGTATCAGTACGTCGCAAGCGAGGTGTACGAGGTAAAATGAGAAAGAATCTCTTTGCAAGCGAAAGCGGAAGCCTTTATCTGTTCGCCCTGTGCGGCATTTCGATATTGAGCAACATCTTCTATTACGTCCTCGCGGGCAGGACGGGGACGTTCGCCGGTATGAGCGTCGCAAGCTGGGTTAATTACGCCGTTACGCAGGTCGCGATAGTGCTGGTTGTGTGGCTCTTCTCGCTGTGGAGAAGGTACGATCTCCCCGCCGTGGCGAAACTCCGTCCCATGAAGAATCCGTACCGATACGTTCTGCTCCTTCCCATTGCCGTATTTACGATAATAGCTTTCCTGCCCGTATCCATGCTCTTCCAGGAGTTCTTCCGCGTGATAGGATTCCGCGGCGGAGTCACGGCGGGGGCGATAGAGTTCGACAACGTCGGCGTGTTCTTCCTGGCGGTGTTCGTCATCGCTCTGCTTCCCGCCGTGGGGGAGGAACTGCTCATGCGCGGCAACGTGCTGCCCGGACTCGCTTCGCGCGGCGCGGTGTTCGGAGTGTTCGTCTCCGCGCTGCTGTTCTCCCTCATGCACGCAAACCCCGTGCAGACGGCGTATCAGTTCTGCATAGGCGCGGTGCTCGCGGTGCTGTTCATGATCTCACGCTCGCTGGTGCCCTGTGTGGCGGTGCATTTTCTCAACAACTTTTTCAGTCTGCTCATGACCGCCTACATCCCGGAGATAGACTCCGCCATAGCGGATCTCGGCGCTTTCAACTGGCTGACGGGGACGGTGAGTTTCGTCGCAGGCACGCTGGTGCTCGTCCTTCTGCTGTACGCCTACTATCGCCTCGGCGAAGAGAAGAAGCCGAAGGAGAGTTTCCGCGTGGTGCAGGGCGGAGTCATATTCGACGAATACACCGTGCGCGCGTATGCGGAGGAACCCGAGGCTAAACCGGACAGGCTCGCCGGCGTGAAGGACGCCTTCCGTTACGTCGGCTCGCTTTTCACCAAGAAAGGCTGGCAGCAAACCGAACGCGCGCTCTTCCTGTGCTGTGACGTGCAGTATGCGGGCAAAAACCAGCCCATGTTCGGGCTGTGGATAGCGATAGGACTTGCCGCGGCGTACTGGCTCATTTCCCTCGTGATGGGGTTGGCGCTGTGAAACCGCGCGCAGGGGGAGGGATTCTCTATTTTCTGATAATAGCCATGACTCTCCTCATGCGCATATCCCAAGGGGTGGGCGTCGCCGACGCGCTGGGCGCGGACAGCGGGGTGATGTTCACGCTCGTCGTGCAGCTGGGCTGTTTCGGCGCGCTGCCTCTCGTCGGGTGGTGGATAATCGTCGGCGGCTGCCGTAAGGACGAGATCCGCACTTTAACATACGCTTTCGGCTTCAGAAAGTGCGGTTTGCGCGATATTCTCCGCGTGCTTGCCATCACGATCCCCCTGCTTCTGCTCGTGGGCGTGGCTGCCAACGCGTGGAGCAACTTCCTCTCTCTCATAGGTTACGTCCGTTCTCCGTCGTCGGCGGAGGAACAGACCGTCGCCGCGCTGCTTTCCGAGATCGCGCTCACCGCAGTGCTTCCCGGAGTGTTCGAAGAGCTTACCCACCGCGGCGAACTCATGGCGGCTTACCGCGGCCTCGGCGGAAAAGCCGTGTTCGTATCCGCGTTGCTTTTCGCGCTCATGCACCAGAACATACAGCAGCTCGCGCACACCTTCGTGCTCGGATTCGTCCTCGCGTTCGTCGTGTATTGCACGGGATCGGTGTTCCCTGCGATGTTCGTGCATTTCTTCAACAACTTTATCAGCGTGGTATCCGGTTTCGGGGAGCTTGTCCCTGCGTTCGGCGTCGTCAACACCGTTTCCCGGTGGCTGTACGGCACGGTGTACGGCATGGTCGCGCTGTGTGTGCTCGCCGCCGCTTCCGCCGTGCTCGTATTCTTCGTGCTCGGCAGGATGAAGAAGGACGCCGTGCGCGCCGGCAGGATACCGGACGGCCGTTTCTTCGCGTCCGCGGAAGGGGAGCTGTCGCTGTCAAGGGACATGACCTTCTGGGCGGTGGTTGCGATAGGCGTCGCCGCCATGCTGTTCAGCCTCTCGTGGGGGTATCTGTGATGCGGTGTGCGCCGGCGGTGCGCGCGGTAAAATAACGGTGCGGCAAGCCGTGCGGCGCGTCCGGCGCGGAATGTCCGGGTGGAATATGGTGAAGATCAACATTATCGCCGTAGGACGGCTCAAAGAAAAATTTTTTGCGGAGGCAATGGCGGAATACGCCAAGAGGCTTTCCGCCTACTGTTCCTTTTCCGTGACGGAGATACCGCCCGCGCCGCCGTCCAAGGCTCCCGCGGAGCAGAGCGCCGCCGAGACGGACGCGCTGCTTGCGAAGGTTTCGGGCTGTGCGGTCGCGCTGGACGGCAGAGGAAGGAGGATGTCCAGCGAAACGTTCGCGCGGTTCATTGCGGACAAATGTTCGGGCGGCGCGTCGGAGTTCAGCTTCCTTGTCGGGGGCAGTCACGGGCTTGACGAAAAGGCTCTGAAAAGAGCGGACGCGGTCGTGTCCTTCGGAGAGATGACTTTTCCGCATCAGCTGTTCAGGGTGATGCTCGCCGAGCAGATATACCGCGCGTTCACCATCAACGCGGGCACTCCGTATCACAAGTGATCCGCGATTTCCGCAACGCGTTTGAAAAGAGGAGGGTGTCGGGAGGAAAATTCCGTCCGCGCAAAGGGAAGATTTATGGACTATGACGAGATCTACATGAAAAGAGCGCTGGAGCTTGCGCGCGAATGCGCAGCCTGCGACGAAGTGCCCGTGGGCGCGGTCGTGGTCAAGGACGGCAGGATAATCGCCGAAGGGTGCAATTTCAAGGAAAGGGAGCTGAGCGCCGTACGGCACGCGGAGATCGTCGCTTTGGAGAGAGCGGCGGAAGCCGTCGGCAACTGGTGGCTGGAGGACTGCGATCTTTACGTCACCCTGGAGCCGTGCCCCATGTGCGCCGGGGCGATGATCAACGCGCGGATACGCCGGCTTGTGTTCGGCGCATACGACGAAAAGTCGGGCGCCGCAGGCAGCCGCGTCGATCTCTTCCGTCCCGGACTTTTCAATCATGACGTTGAAGTCGAGGGCGGCGTGATGAAGGACGAGAGCGCGGCTCTTTTGAGCTCTTTTTTCCGTTCCAAACGCAAAAAACCCTGAGGGCACTATTCGGCGAATAACTTTGTCAGACGCATCGACGCGACCGCTTATGTACAATAAGTACACCGCGCGCCCGCGATCGGTGCGTCTTTCGCGTTCTTCATCCGAATATTGCCCTCAGGAGAGGGCGCGTCGGGGCCCCCGCCGAAAGAATTTTCGGTGGGGCAGATTGGCGAATAACTGCGTCAGAACCCCATGCACGACCGCTTATGTACGGAAAAGTACACCGCGCGTCCGTGCATGGGGTTCTTCCTTGTTCTTCATCTAAAGGGGCTCCCCGCAAAATGTACATTTTGTGGGGTCCCCAGATCGCGCCCTCAGATGACGTGCGCTTATTCAGGGAGTACTTGAGTACGACGATTGCTCGTTCGGAGACGAAAAAGAAAACTTATACCTGATGTTTACTCATTCGAAGACGGAATAAATCATTATTTTCTTGACGTACACTCGTTCGAAGATGTTCCCACGCGCCGCTCAGCCAAAGGAGCCCCACAAAAATTCAAAGACTTTTTGTGGGGACCCCGGACTTGCACAGGCGGTGTAACCGCCTCTTGCAAGTCGCGGCGCGAAAAGTGAGTGCCGAACCGAAGGTCCAGCGATTGTTACGCGCGGAGCGCGTCAATCGCGTCGCACTAGACGTAACACTAAGTAGACACGGGCGTAAATGTGCGAGCGCCGAATTCCTCCGCCCGTGCAGGGATTTCAGTCAGTACCGTTCTCCGCTTGATTATGTTAGTGCGATATTAAAAACTCTTGTAGAGGTATGGTGCTAGTCCCGCATTTTGGGAGTATGGTACTTCATTCTGCACGGGGGAGGAAAGCCCGAAGGGAAGGAGGGGGTACAACGTTTCCCCTTGTGATTGCGGAGTTTATTGTTTTTTCAGTTCCGTGACATAAAAGTTTGATTGGCGGGCGGGAGGGGGAGTATTTTCTTCTCGCCGCCGCGGCTCTCTCCGTCCGCGCAAATACGCAGAAGGAGACAGCAGCAATGGACAAGAAAAAGATCGCATTTATTGTCATCACCGCAATTTCCGTCGCGGCGTCGCTCGTCGCGTGTGCGCTGGGGATCCCGTACGCTCCCGTGGACGTCGGCTACGACTATGTGCAGCCCGACGCCGCGGAAACCGACGCGGAAGAATGTGCGGATGAGGCGGCAGCCGCCGCACATGCGGTGACATCGCGCGGAGTCTCCGCCGAAACGGGGACGGACTGACTCCCGCGGCGGCGCGTACCTCCGCGACGGGCGGAGGGTGAACGGGCGCGGAGCGTGGGCTCCGCGCCCTTTGAATTTGCGGCGCTCCGAACGGCGGCGGAAAAAAACGGCGGTCTGCGCTCCCTCTTCCGTGCGGCGCGGTTCTGACTCCCGCGCTCCGGCATATGATGATAAGAATAAACGCATAGCGAGGTGGATATGAAAAAGAAAGTCTGGTTGGTGGAAAGCGCGTTCTCGGGACGTGTGATCCTGGGGCGCAGGGCAGAGGATTATCTTGCGGCGGAATTTGCCGCCTTCGACTGCGAGAGGGTGAAATGCGCGGAGGAATGCGACTTTTCCGACGACGCGCTGCATGCGGTCATTCCGCTCGATATGCCTCTCATCACCGCCGAGGACGTGGAGAGGGGCGCGGAGTACGTCAGAAAGCACGGGCTGGGCACGCTGGCCCTGGGCGGCAGCGGTTCCGGCGCGAAAATCGTGAGGGCTGCGGAGGGCAGAAAAGGGTATTTTCTCACTTCGCCGCACTTTGTAAAAGCGGATAGTGCAAAAAATCTGTCTTTGGTGTATAATCAAATGAAAGAGAGGATAATCGACCGTCTGCTCGCATCGGGCGTGACGGTGACCGATCCGTCCAACACCGTCGTGGACGACACCGTCAGCATCATGCCCGGCGCGGAGATCCTGCCCTTTTGCAGGATAGAGGGAGCGACGAGGATAGAGAGCGGCGCGCGTATAGAAGGAGCTTATCTGAAGGACTCCGTCATAGGGCGCGGCGCGCGTATCGTCATGTCCTATCTCACGGATACGCGCGTGGGAGAAGGCAGCGAGGTCGGCCCTTTCGCGCGTCTGCGCGGCGCGGAGATCGGCGCGGGGTGCAGAGTGGGCGACTTCGTGGAGATCAAGAACTCCGCCTTCGGCGACGGCGCAAAGAGCGCGCATCTTGCCTACATCGGCGACGCGGAAGTGGGCGCGCGCACCAACGTGGGGTGCGGAACGGTGTTCTGCAATTACGACGGCAGGCGCAAACACCGCACGTCCGTGGGAGAGGATTGCTTCATAGGCGCGAATGTGAATCTCGTCGCGCCCGTGAGCGTGGGCGACGGAGCGTTCGTCGCCGCCGGGACCACAGTCACCGACGACGTCGAGGACGGCGCGTTCGTCATAGGCAGGAGCAGACAGACCGCAAAGCGCCGCCAGGAACCGGACGTGGAGGGCGGCGCGGACAAAACAGACAAAACTCGGACGGAGAAGTGACCTTCCCGTCGGGGGAGGCAATATGTACGTCATTGTCGGGCTCGGCAACCCCGGGACCAGGTACAGGAACACTTATCACAACATCGGATTCATGGTCGCGGACGCGGTCGCAAAGAAGTGCGGGCTGCGTTTTTCGGGCAAGGAATGCGCCGCGCTCACCGCAAAGGGAAAGACGGGCGGCGTGCCTTTCGTCATAGCCAAGCCGCAGACGTTCATGAATCTCTCCGGCGGGAGCGTGAAGCAGCTGGCGAGGAAGTATTGCGACGACGAGAGCGAACTCGTCGTGGTGTACGACGACGCGGATCTTCCCGTGGGGCGCATGCGCTTCCGCGAGGAAGGCAGCGCGGGCACGCACAACGGAATGAGGAGCATCGTGAGCGAGCTCAACACCACCTCGTTCAAGCGGCTGCGCATAGGGATAAAAACGGAAGAACTCGCGGCAAAAGAGGTTGATATAGTCGATTTGGTGCTTTCAAAGGTCGATTACGCCGATAAAGCCGCCATAGACAAGTGCGTGGACGAGGCGGCACAGGCGGTGCTCGACCTCGTCGCCGGGACGGATGTGCAGCGCATAGAGGAGAGGATAAACAGAAGAAAATGAAGCCGGAAATGCTGGACATCAAACACTTCGGAGAAGGGCTCGGCGACCTCGCCGTGCTGGATTCGCCGCGCATTCCCGGCAGACTTTCCGGCGTGTCCGTCGTCCGCATAACGGACGGCGCGAAGGCTCATCTCGCGGCAGCCGTACCGGGCAGGAAGATCTACGTCGCGCCAGATCCGCCCGCGGCGCGGAGCATGCTGACGAAGATATCGTCTTTCCCCGGAGTGAGGGCGGTGTTCCTCTCCCACCGCGACGACGTGCTGATGTGCCGGGGCAGCTTTTCCGTGCGCGGCGCAATGGACCGCGCCGCGGCTCTCGGGAAGCTCGCATGCGGAGAAGCGGACATAGCGGTCGTGTGCGCGGACGCGCTGCTGCAGAAGTTTCCGCGCGCGGATCTCGTGCGCGCCCTCACCGTGCGCTTCGCGCGCGAGGACGTCATCTCTCCCCAGGACGCGGCGGACAAGCTCGCCGCGGCAGGGTATGTGCGCCGCGAAATGGCGGCGGATCCCGGCGAATTCGCTTTGCGCGGCGATATTCTGGACATCTGCACCGCGGACGGCGCGTTCAGGGTGAACTTTTTCGACGAACTCGTCGAGAGTGTGAAGAGTCTGGACCTTTCCAGCATGCTTTCCGTGGACGATCTCGACGGGGTGACCGTATATCCGGCGACGGACGTGCTCTTCTCGGAGAGGGACGCGGAGCGCGTATATGCCGCGCTGTGCGCGCACGGGGGCAATCCGGCGGCGGTGTCCCTTGCGGACAGAGTGCGTGCCGGCGCCGCGCCCGCCGAACTTGCGTGGGCGCAGGTGTTTTCGGAGGACAATTCCTCCTTCCTTTTCGACTGTTTCGGCGGGAGCGCGGACGGCGTTCCGCCCGTGGTCATTTTCGACGAGCCGAAGATAATTGCGGACAAGATCGACATCCTCACCAAGGAATTCCGCGGCAGGATAGAGCCGCTTTCCGCGGCGGGGGAGATCCTGCCCGAACATGCGGACGCGCTGTTCACGCCCGGTGAGGTGCGGCGCAGGATAATGCTTGCGCGCAAGGTGTCTTTCACCGCGCTGGATCTGGGCAATCCGCTGTTCGAACCCACCGAACTTCTCACCCCGAAGACGCGTCCCGTCACCAAGTATTACCTCGCGCCGGACAGCGTGGGGCAGGATCTGAAAAACTTCGTGATCAGCGGATTCAGAGTGCTGGTGTGCGCAGGCGGCGCGGAGCGCGCCAAGAGCGTCATGGAGAGCCTTGCGGAGCAGGAAGTCGGCTCGGAGTATTCCGCCGACGGAGAGGGGAGCGCGTCCGTGCAGGTGACGCCGCTGGGGATAGAAACGGGCTTCATATACCCCGCCGAGAAACTCGCCGTCATCGGCGTGTCGGAGTGCGTGGGCAAGCGGCGCGGATCAGGCATAACTTTGCCGAAAACGCAGTTTACCGCACCGAAAGCGGGTGATTATGTGGTGCATCGCGTACACGGCATAGGTCTGTGCGAGGGCACCACGATAATGAAAGCGGGGGAGTTCGAGAAAGAGTACGTCGTACTCCGCTACCGCGACGGGGACGTGCTGTACGTCGCCACGGACCAGATGGACAATCTGCAGAAATTCGTGGGAGAGGAGCACCCCAAGCTCAACAAGATAGGCGGCAAGGAGTTTGCGCGCGAGAAGGAAAAGGTGCGCAAGTCCGTGCGCAAGCTCGCCATCGATCTTCTGAAACTTTACGCCGAACGCGAGAAGAAAAAAGGACACGTTTACTCTCCGGACACCGTGTGGCAGAAGGAGTTCGAGGACGCGTTCGAGTACGAGGAAACGGCGGATCAGCTCAAGGCGATCGAAGCGGTCAAACAGGACATGGAGCAGGGCAGGATCATGGACCGGCTGCTGGTGGGCGACGTCGGATTCGGCAAGACGGAGGTCGCTTTCCGCGCCATGTTCAAGACGGTGATGGACGGCAAGCAGGCTGTGCTCGTCGCGCCCACCACCATACTCGCCCGTCAGCATCACGAAAACCTCGTGAAACGACTGGAGCCTTTCGGCATAGAATGCGCGCTGCTCACGCGCCTGCAGACCTCGTCCGAGAATGCGGAAACGGTAAGGCGCCTCGGCGACGGGACGCTGTATATGGCGATCGCCACGCACAAGGTGCTCTCGCGCGGAGTGGAATTCAAGGATCTGGGGCTTCTCGTCCTGGACGAGGAGCAGCGTTTCGGAGTGGAGCACAAGGAGACGCTCAAGGCGCGCAATCCTCTCGTCAACGTGCTTACTCTTTCCGCCACGCCCATACCGCGCACGCTCAACATGGCGCTTTCGGGAGTGCGTGACATCTCTCTTTTGGAAACCGCGCCGCGGGGCAGACTGCCGGTGCAGACGTACGTCACGCCGTATTCCGACGCGCTGGTCGCGGACGCGGTGACGAGGGAGTGCGCCAGGGGCGGACAGACGCTGGTGCTGCTCAACGACATCAACGCCCTCGACGGTTTTGCGGAGAAGCTCCGCGCCATGCTCCCGGCGGGGACGGGCATAATCACCGCCCACGGACAGATGGCGGGCGGAGAGCTGGAAAAGCGCATCGCGGCGTTTTACGAGAAAAAGTACGACGTGCTGGTCGCAACGACCATCATCGAGAACGGCATAGACCTCCCGGACGCAAACACGCTCGTGGTAGTGGATTCGGGACGTTTCGGGCTGTCGCAGCTTTATCAGCTGCGCGGCAGAGTGGGACGGCGCGGAGTGCTGGCGCACGCCTATTTCACCGTGCCCGAAAACGGGGTGCTCACGGCGGACGCGGACAAACGGTTGCGCGCTCTCATGGAAAATACCGAGATAGGCAGCGGATTCCGCATCGCGCTGTCCGACTTGTCTATACGCGGCGCGGGCACGCTGCTCGGCGCGGAACAGCACGGGCACATAGAACGTGTGGGCTACGAGATGTACATCGAGCTGCTCAACGAGGCGGTGGAAGAGATGCGCACGGGCAGAAAGCCGGAAGAGACGCGCGAAGTGGAGATGAAGGTGGACGTGCCGGCGTACATCCGCGAGGGCTACGTCAGCGGAAGGGACAAACTGCGCATATACAAGCGGATGGCGGGAGTGGCTACCGCGGCGGAAAGGAATGCCGTGCTGTCCGAACTGACCGAGGTGTACGGCGCGCCGGACGCGGCGCTTGTCAATCTGGTCGACGTGGCTCTTCTCAAGAACCTCGCAAGGGGATTCGGAGCGGCGCGCGTCATCGTCAACCGCAACGGCGCGGGTGTGGTGTTCGCCGACGCCGGCGTATTCGGCGATGAAACGCTGATGAAGACCGTGGCGGCGCACCGCTCGGACGCCGTGCTCACGAGCACCGTGCCGCCCTCTCTCGTGTTCGACGTCAAGGGGCTGCCCAACACCGAAAAGCTGGCAAAACTCATCGCGTTTTTCGAGGAGGCGGTGTCGTCGGGCGGTTCCGCGGCGTGACGCCGCGGCGGACTTGCGCGGGGCGGTTTTTGTCCCGCGTCCGCCGGAGGGGCCTAGGATATCCGGGCATGAAAGAGGGGCGGAACGCCGCATTTCGGCGCCGCGGAACGCGAAAACGCGCACGATCCCGCTCCGCAGGCAGGGTTAAACGCCCGTTTTGTGTTGAAAACGCTTGCGGGCGCGCTTGCGTGTGTGTATAATATTCGTACTGTTGCAATCAATCTGCGATAACTATTCGGAGTGTATATGAAGAAGAAAGTAACGATATTGCTTGTTCTCGTACTCGCGCTTTCCGTGCTTGTCGGTACGCTCGTCGGGTGCAATTCCATCATCACCCTCAACGAGGAAAGGGACGCGAATCAGGTGGTCGCCACCGTGAGTTACGCCGGACAGACCTCGGAGATCTACAAGTATGAGCTGGCGATGAGTTTCAACTCCTACGCCTACATCTACCATGCCTACTACGACATGACCTATCAGGAAGCGGCGGACTACATCCTGCAGTCGCTTGCCCAGCGCGAACTTCTCGTGCTCTTTGCCAAGGACGAGCTCGTCAGCCTGCGCAACGAACGCGAGGGCAGGAACGATTCCCCCGCGGGCGTCTCCGTGGCGGACCTTCTCTCCGGCAGCGAGCTTGACCGCGCGATCGACAACGTCAACGACGACATCGTTTCGGCGATCAACACCGCGCTAAAGACTCTCATCAGCGCAAACAATCCTTCTTCTTCCGCCGGCGGCTCTTCCGCCGAGTACGAGGAGTACAACGGTGCGGACGCGATCACGATCCGCTTCGATTCCAGGGGCGGCAGCACGGTTGACCGCGAGCGCATCCAGAACGGCACCGCGATCTTCGAACCTGCGGAACCCACTTACGACGGATACACATTCTACGGCTGGTCCACGGAGCCTATCTCCGTTGACGATGACATCGACACTTCTCTCATATGGGATTTCGACGACGAAGTCACTCTCGACATCGAAAACGGCGAGAAGAGCATGACGCTCTATGCGGTGTGGAAGCCCTATCTCGAACCCCGTCCCGTGCGCGAAGCGGCGGAGGAAGATCCCGACGCGGATTACGACCCCGACTACGACATGCCAGAGGCGGAGTTCTCTCCCCGCGCGCTCGGAGAGGACGGCAAGCTCACCGCCGCTTTCAGGGAACTGATCATGAACGGCGAGGTGGAGTTCGACTGCCTGGCGTCTTACTCCTCCGAGAAGAAGACGGAATATCTCAACGAATATCTCGACGACGCGGCGAAGAAAGTGGCGGACGATTTCGCCTCTCTGCGTACGGATTACGACTATTATCTCGAAAACGAGATGAACACCCTGCTCATCACCAGACTGGAGCGCGAGATAGGCTCTTCGGCGTCCGTCAGCGACGAGGAAGTGCAGGCGCGCTTCGATCAGATGGTGGCTGCCAACCGCGAAGCCTACGGCGGCAACCGCACCTCTTACGAGTCCGCGCTGACCGGCGCGCTCTCCTCCGCTTATTACCACGAGTACACCTCCGCGGACGAGCGTTACGGATTCGTGCTCAACATTCTGCTGCAGCTGCCCGACGAGGATCTCGCCGAGCTCACACAGATGGTCGAGGACGGGATCTATTCCGACAAGTCCGCCGTCATAAACAAACGCGACGAGCTTCTCCGTGCGCTTGAGATCAACGTCAGCAACCCCGATTACGATCCCGACTACGTCTGCGACAACCATACCTGCGAGGCAGGCTCCGACTGCGATCCCATGACATGTCCGAATCACGCCTGCAAGGATAAGGTGAACGAGGACGCGGATTGGAACCGAATCGTGGAGTTCGTCTACGATAAAGACACCGGCACGGCGGAGATCAGATACAACGTGACGGCGTGCCCGTCCATGGCGTATCTGCCCGGCACCGTCCCCGCGTTCACGCAGGGAGAGCAGCGGACCGGCATAGTGGAGCAGATCTACAACAGCCTCGCGCAGGTGACTCAGGCGGTGAAGGACGGCATGCCCGCAGTGCTCGGCGTCTACTGGACGCGCGAAGTCGCCACCGCATGGCTCTACCTCGTCGGCGACGACGCGGGCGGCACGTCCTCCGACTCCAACAACGGCGGACTCGGCTATCTCGTCACCCCCGAAGGCACCGACTCCGGCTACATCGACGCTTTCACCAAACAGGCGCGCGCGCTCATCTCGGGCGGCGGCACCGGCGCGTACACAACGGGCGGGCTTGAAGGCTCCTATGTCTTCGGCGACAACTTCATCGAGTCCGGCTCCACCAGCGGCGCGTATGCCGGCATCTTCATCATTGTGGTGTCAAATGTGCCTTACGACACTTCGCTCTACGGCGTTGTGACGGACGACGACGGCAACGCTACACAGACCGATAAGCCTCTCGATTTTGTCAACGGCATTCTGCCGCTCGATTACGTCATCGAATACGGTCCCACCCTTGAGGACTGCGTGACCATCCGCGAACAGATCAAGGACACCATCCTCACCAGCCGTCAGTCCGCGCTCTACGAAGAGACCGTCAACGCCTTCGGCGTGGAGCACTACGAGAACAACATTTCTTACAACAGAGGGGCGTACGAGTCGCTCTGGAAGAACCTCGACTGAGAGGGCGCTATTCGGCGATTTGCTTTGTTAAGTAAAAATCCCGCATTTTTTTGAATGCGGGATTTTTAATAAGCTTTACGTCGCGCGTGGAATGTTGTGCCCCCCTCCTTCCCGGGCTCCCCGCAAAATGTACATTTTGTGGGGTCCCCAGATCGCCCTCTCAGTTGATGTGCACTTATTTGGAGCGTCTTTGAGCACGACGAGAACCGTTTCGAAGACGGAAAAGAAAAACTCATACCCGACGTTCACCGGTTCGAATACGGAAGAAACTATTTTTCTTAACATTTGCTCGTTCGAAGACGAAACTACGCGCCGCTCACCCAAACTTGCACAGGCGGTGTAACCGCCTCTTGCAAGCTGCGGCGCGAAAAGTGAGTGCCGAGCACTAGACGTAACACTAAGTATACACGGGCGTAAGTGTGCGAGCGCCGAATTCCTCCGCCCGTGCAGGGATTTCAGTGAGTGTCGTTCTCCGCTTGATTATGTTAGTGCGATATTAAAACTTCTGTAGAGGTACGGCGTTAGTCCCGCATTTTGGGAGTACGGCAACCTAGACTGCACGGGGGAGGAAAGCCCGAAGGGAAGGAGGGGGATTAATATTCCCCGCGGGACGCAAAGTTTATTTCTAAAACAATCACCGCCCACGGCGGTGATTGTTTTTTATTTTTTGGGGAGTGGATTTTTTGCGTTCACCCTTGTTCACGGCAGAGGGCGGCGCGGAGGTTTATTGTCCGGCTGAGCCGATGGCGGAGATTGTTTGGGCGGCGTGTTTCTTTTGTCCGAAGCGCCGCGTTTCGGTTTCATGCGCAGCAGGAGCCCTTCCTTGGTGTGCGCGCGCAGGAAGGAGCGTATGCCGAACATGGCTTCGCGCGATATTCTGAGCGCCTGCACGACGGCGAAGGCGTGCACGGCTACTTTGCCGGTGCCGTGGTAGTGTTCGACTTCCACGCCGAGTTCGCGCAGTTTTTCAACCAGGTCGAATGTGAGGATCGCGAGCGCGTCGTACTGTGCGGATATTGCGAACGTCGGGGGAAAATCCTTTGTGATGTGGTATATCGGGGAGATCTCTTTCTTTTCCTCCTCCGTGAGTTCGCCGAAAGGCTTGCCGCCGCAGTAGGACTGCACATAGAGCTCGATGTTGCGGAAGGGGAGTCCGATCGCCTTTTCGAGGTCGAACACGCCGCAGTTGAGCACAAGTCCCGCTATCTTCTGATGACGGCTGCGCGGATCGAGGTCGAAGCGCGCGTTGTACTCCGGATCGGAGGAAATTGCACCCGCCATGGCGGAAAGGTGCGCGCCGGCGGATTCGCCTCCCACGAATATCGAGTCGACGTCGATGTTGTATTCCTCCGCGTTTTCCTTGAGCCATGCGAAGGCTTTATATATGTTCTGTATCGGTTCCGGGTGGGGGTAGAAGGGGGAGTGTCCGTAATACAGACTCACCACGAAATAGCCCGCTTCCGCGATGCGCGTGTTGAAAGCCTCCCGCGTTTCGGGCAGTCCGCCTATCCAGCCGCCGCCGTGTATATACACAAAGACGGGAGCTTTGATCTCGGGATCGCGGTCCTTGCGTTCGTAGATGTTGAGATACAGTCTGTCGTCGTCCGGGGCGTAGTGCACCTGGCGTTTGACGCGGACGTTCATGGAGCGCCGCGCGTTGAACACGGTGAGCAGACCGAGCAGCTCGTTTTTGGCGTGCCCCGTGCGGACGTATGCGAATTTGATGTCGTAGAGGAGTTTCTCCTGAAACGCCTTCATGTCGTCGAGAGAGATCTTTTTCTTTTTCATGGTCACTCCGCGGCAGCAGTATAAGTCCTTTTCCAGTCCTCCAGATTTTTTTCCGTCACGCCGTATTCGGCGGAGAGGAACGCTTCGATGGTCGGATACTTGGAGAATATGGCGTCGTATGCGGTATCGAACAGCTCCTCGTGCACCCGCGAGGAATATTCCACCACTTCGTAAAGCTCGTCGCGCAGAGGCAAACGGCGCATGATATTCATCACTTTGGAGTTGGAGCCGGCGCGCTTTTCGTTGGAGAGCATATACTGCTGCTTCGCCTGTTCGCGCGTGCGCCCGAGAGCAAGCTCTATCATCATCGCCGCCACTCCCGTCCTGTCCTTGCCCGCGGTGCAGTGGAAAGCCACGGTTTTGCCTGCGTTCAGCCTGTCGAAGAGGATCTTGTAAGCGTCGCGCGCATACGGCATATAGGCGTAGGAGTCCTTGATGCCCTGCAGTATCTCCGCAAACTGCGCGTCCGTGCAGAAGAGCAGGCGGAATTTTGTGAGATTGGTAGGAGCGAGCACCTGGAATTTCGTCGAACCGAATACCGAAGCGTTGACGTATTCCACGCCGTCGGGCAGCTCGTCGGGTTTTTCCTTTATCTCGCGCGGCACGCGCAGATCCACCACGCTGTCGAGATGCAGCGACGCGAGGAAAGCCCTGTCCTCTTCGGTCTTTGGTTTGAGCCTGCACGCGCGGAAGATTTTTCCGCTCCTGATGACTCTTCCGTCCGGCAGTTCCAGACCGCCGAGATCCCTGAAATTGCTGAAAGTGATTCCCTGTGGCGTTTCCATACAAGGGGATTATACCAACTCTTCACCGAATGCGCAACCGCATATATCCGCGCGATACGAAGAAAAACGCCCCGCCGCTATACCGCGAACATCAGCGCAAGTCCGCCCAGCGCCGCTCCGAGAGTGGGCAGAGTGATGAGCGCGCCCTTTTTCACGAAATCGAAAAATCTGAAGTTCACCTTCTTGTGTTTGACTATGGACAGCCACATCATTGCGGACATCGAGGCGACGGGCGTGAGCAGAGAGCCCATGTTGGAGCCGATCACCGTGGCGAACACCGCCGGCATGAGATTCGGTTCGGACACCGAGGAAAGTATGCCCACGAAGAACATGCTCATGGGCAGATTGTTCATGAGATTGGACGCTCCCGCCGACAGTGCGCCGAACGAGAGCAGGGAGTAGCCGTTGTCGAACACGGAAGCTATCTTTTCCGTGACGCCGTTGTTCATGAGCGCGAGCACGACCACGAACATGGAGATGAGGAACGGCACCAGATGCCACGGCATGCGCTTCGCGGTCTTTTCGAGAGGGTGCAGGGACTGCTTTTTGGCGAGCAGACATATCACCGCTCCGATCATCACCGCACCGGCGGAGCACAGGCATACTATCCACATGTCCAGCCCTATGTACGAGGAGATGACGAGCAGTACCGTGCACACGCCCAGCCCCGTCACGCCGACCGCGAGGGCGGGGACGTTTCGTATCGTGACCTCGAGTTCGCTTGCCCGGAGCGGCTCTTTCAGCTTCCTGCGGAAGATGAGGAAAAGCAGCGTGAATGACGTGACCGCGGCGAACACCGTCGGCAGAGCCATCATGCGGACGTATTCCATGAACTCCACGCCGAAATAGGTGGCGACGTACACGTTGGTGGTGTTGCCTATGACGAGGAACATGCTCCACGTGTTCGCGGCGACATAGGTCATGAACACGAACGGTACGGGATCGATGTTGCTGTTTTTGGCAAAATAGCATATGAAGGGGGTGAATGTGAGCACTATCGTGCTGTTGGACGTGAAGATGGTCACCAGCGAGATGATGAGATACAACAGCAGAAACAGCCGCACCTGGCTCGTGCCGGCGTGTTTCATTACCTTTGTGGCGAGCAGCTTGAAGAAGCCGACCTTGTCCAGGTATACGCTCATCGCGCTCATCGAAAGGAATATGGCGAGAGTCTTGAGCGGATTCATGTCCGAATCGCCGAAGAACTGCTCCCTGAGCTGTCCGAGCGGCACTTCGCCCGTTGCCACCAGTACGACGGCGCACACGAACGGCACCACCCAGTAGATGCGTATGCGCACTTTTCCGATGCGCGCCTTCGCGCCGAATGCCGTGGCGAGCACTACGCTCAGGCAGGACAGGCAGAGCATTGATACAGACAGCGCCATACGCACCTCCTTTACTTAATAATTTGAGAGGATACATAATATACTTAAAACGCGTGAAAATCAACCCCTTGCGGAAAAGTTGTAAAAAATTTGTAAAATTTTCCCGTCGCAAATGCCGCGGCATTCCGTTTGGGGGTTGACAAGGGGCGCGGCGGACTAATACAATTGAATTGCGGCGGCAAAGTCCGGTCCCGCGCTCCGTCCTGCGGCGCGAACGGGTGGCGGCTTTGCGGCTTCTGTTGACAGAAAAGGGGGTATCAGGCGTGAAAATCGCTGCGTTAGTATTGTTTTTGGTCACTTACGTGCTTTTGCTCGCTCTCCCGAAATACAGGGCGTACATCGCCGCATTCGTAGGATTCCTTTTCCTTTGCATAGGCATTCTGCCGTGGAACGAATTCGGCACCGCGATAGACTGGAACGTGCTCATGATCATCGCCGGCACGATGGGCATCGTCGCGATGTTCATCGCGTCCAAAATGCCCGCGCTGCTTGCCGACCTGCTCATCTCGCGTATGCCCAGCGTCAAGTGGGCGATCATCGCGCTGTCGCTGTTCGCGGGGCTGGTGAGCGCGTTCGTGGACAACGTCGCCACGGTGCTCATGGTCGCGCCGATTGCGCTCAGCTTGTCAAAGAAGCTCGACATCTCGCCCGTGCCCGGCATCATCGCCATCGCGGTGTCCTCCAACCTGCAGGGGGCGGCGACGCTCGTAGGCGACACCACGTCCATTATGCTCGGCAGCGAAACGGGCATGACTTTCATAGACTTCTTCGTCATGGACGGCAAGATGGGCATGTTCTGGATAGTCCAGATCGCCGCGCTCGCCGCAACGCTTTATCTGCTCGTCGTGTTCCGCAAGGACAATCAGAAGATAGAGTATTCCGAGCGCACCGTGGTCAAGGACTTTTTCCCCACATTCCTGCTCGTCGCCATGCTCGCGCTCCTCATAGGCGTGTCCTTCATCCCCGACAAGCCCGACGTCACTCCCGGCATCATCTGCATGGGGCTCATGGTCGTCGGCATGATATACACCGTCATCAGACCGCAGCGCGGACAGGAGAGCGGTGAGGCGCAGGGAGAAGACGCGCATGACGGCGCGGAGTCCGCTCCGCCTTCCGAAAAGGAACGGCGCAAAGCCGCGCTCGCGCTCCGGTTCGCCGGCGTGAAGAATACGCTGAAGGAGATCGACTTCCGCACCCTGCTCCTGCTTGCCGGCATCTTCCTCATCATCGGCGGGCTGGACTCCGTCGGCGTCATCGACGACATAGCGGATCTGCTCGTCAAGGCGAGCGGCGGCGATCTCTTCGCGCTGTATTCGCTGCTCGTGTGGGCGTCCGTGCTGGTGTCCGCCTTCATCGACAACATCCCCTACGTCGCCACCATGCTCCCCGTCATCGCGGGCATCGCGTCCGGCATGGGGCTCACCGCCGAAGCCTCCATGGTGCTCTACCTCGGACTCCTCTCCGGCGCCACCCTCGGCGGCAACCTCACCCCCATCGGCGCTTCCGCCAACATCACCGCCACCGGCATCCTCCGCAAAGAGGGCTACGAGGTCAAGACACTGCAATACATGAAGATCAGCGTCCCCTTCACCCTCATAGCCGTGTTGGTGGGGTATGGTCTTGTGTGGGCAGTCTACGCCTGAGGGCGCGCTATTCGGCGATCTGCTTTGTCAGCCCCCGTATTCAGACCTCTTACGTACGCCAAGTACGCCACGAGTCCTGAATACGGGGGCTTTCGCGCATCTCATCCGAATATCGCGCCCTCAGTGAGAGGGCACTATTCGGGACGTGTTTGAACACGACGTTCACTCATTCGAAGACGTTTTCACGCGCCGCTCAGCCAAACTTGCACAGGGGCGAATGCCCCTCTTGCAAGTCGCGGCGCGAAAAGTGAGTGCCGAGCACTAGACGTAACACTAAGTAGACACGGGCGTGGGTGTGCGAGCGCCGAATTCCTCCGCCCGTGCAGGGATTTCAGTGAGTACCGTTCTCCGATTGATTATGTGAGTGCGATATTAAATGCACTTGTAGAGGAAAAGCGTTAATCCCGCATTTTGGGAGTACGATAGCTTAGACTGCACGGGGGAGGAAAGCCCGAAGGGAAGGAGGGGGTACAATATTCCCATGGCAAGGAAACAAAAAAGTACATCGAATATAGCATATTGTGTACTTAATATACACACGTCTGTTGTGATAAGTCAATATTTTGCAATAAAAATCGCAAAGTAATAATATGTTATATACATAATATCGACTTTTCAGTGTATTTTTTATCCGCGAAAGCACGCCGAATGCTATATTCGGTGTACTTTTTCATTTGGCTTTTCCTGTGAAAAATACGCCGAAAAGGGGCGGTTTTTCGCCCTTGGGAGGTAGTCATGAAAAGGAAGTTGTTTTTCATCATCGCGCTGGCGTTCGGAAATTTCCCGGCATGTTCTTAGCAGTGGGAAAGGCGCGGAATGTTCCGCGCCTTTCCTTTTGTCGGTCGGTTTTTTAAGGTGTCATTTCGTGCCGAAGAGGCGGTCGCCCGCGTCGCCGAGGCCGGGGAGGATGTAGCCGTGCTCGTTGAGGCAGCGGTCGAGAGTGGAGACGAATATCTCCACATCCGGGTGCGCTTCCGCCACGGTTTCGATGCCGGTTGGAGCGGCGATGATGCTCATGAGCATGATCTTCTTGCAGCCGCGGTCTTTGAGGAAGCCTATCGCCGCGGACGCGCTGCCGCCGGTTGCGAGCATGGGATCGAGCAGGATAGCCACGCTGTGCTCGATGCCGTCGGGGAGCTTGCAGTAGTATTCGTGCGGCTCCAGCGTTTCCTCGTCGCGGTAGAGTCCGATGTGTCCCACTTTGGCAGTGGGGAAGAGGGTGTGCACGCCGTTCACCATGCCGAGTCCCGCGCGGAGGATGGGCACGACCGCGACGGCGTTGTCCGCCACCATGGTCTGCTCGGTGAGTTCGAGGGGAGTCTGCACCATGACCTTTTTGGTGGGGACGTGCTTGAAGCTCTCGTACACCATGAGGGTGGTGATCTCCTCCACCAGTTCGCGGAACTCTTTCATGCCCGTGTTGACGTCGCGGAGGATCGCGATCTTATGACGGATGAGCGGATGGTCGAGTATGGTCACGTTGGAGTAGTCTTTCATTTTTCGTCCTCCGTATTTTCGGTATTGAGCGCGGCGTTTTCCTCCGCGGCGTCTTCGCCCGTAAGGATGTCGTCCTCTTCGGCGGGCACGTCGTCCTCGGGGTGGTTGAGCTTGGGTTCGACGGAAGCGTCCACTGCCGCGGAGGGCACGCTCGCTTCCTCTTCGCCCTGACCGAGTTTGCTCTTCTCGATCCTGTTCATCACCGCGTAGGTGATTATGCCGAGGATGAGCGCGGTGGCGATGGAAGTGACGGTGATCGCCTTGTCCACAAGTCCGTTGCCGGCGATGTGGTAGGGGATCTGGATCGCGAGTCCGCCTATACCGGCGATGAGGATCGCGCTGACGACGAAGAGGTTCTTGTTCTCTCCGAGGTCGATGTCCTTGAACATCTTGAGTCCGCTCACCGCAATGAAGCCGTACAGGGTGAAGCACACGCCGCCCATGACTGCCGCAGGTATGGTCTGCAGCAGCGCCATGATGGGAGAGAGGAAGGAGAGCACTATGCACATGATCGCCGTGACGAAGATGGTGCGCACGGACGCGTTGCCCGTGATGGCGACGCAGCCCACGGATTCGCCGTAAGTGGTGTTGGGGCAGATGCCGAGCACGGTGCCGGCGATGGAGCCCACGCCGTCGCCGAGAAGAGTGCGCTTGAGTCCGGGTTCGCCCTCGACGAGGTCGCGGCCGATGATGGAGCTCAGGTTCTTGTGGTCGGCGATGTGCTCCGCGAACACGACCAGCGCGACGGGGATGAACGCAAGCGCGACTTCCGCGACGCCCTGTCCGTTGAGCAGCACCGCCTGCACGGTTTCGCCGGCGGCGTTCTTGTATGTGACGTTGGACGCGCCGTTGATGATCTCCTTTATGCCTTCGATGAGCGCGAAGTCGGGATAGTTGAGGAACGCGGTCACACCGACGAAGTTGCCGTTCGCGTCAACGAAATTGTTCACCAGCGGTCCGAAGTCCACTATCTTGAGATAGTCCACGTCGAAAGCGAGTCCGAACGCGGTGAATATCGCCGCCACGACGTAGCCCATGCCGATGCCGATGATGAAGGGGATGAGCTTCATGGTCTTGAAACGCTTCTGACCGGAGCAGACCACGACGGTGAAGAATGTGATGAGTCCGCAAAGAAGAGCGACGAGGTTGTAGCCGCCGTTGACGGTGTCGCCCGCCGCGGTGGTGATGTTTGTCACCGCGCTGCCCGCAAGGGAAAGACCGATGAGCGCGACCGTAGGTCCGATGACCACGGGGGGCATGAGCTTGGACACCCATTTCGTGCCGGCGAAATGAATGACTATCGCAATGACGACGTACACCAGTCCGGCGAATATCGAGCCGACGAGTATGCCGAGGTAGCCGAACGCCGTCGCCGTGATGAGCGAGCTGATGAATGCGAACGAACTTCCGAGGAATACCGGGCTCTTGAAGCGCGTGAAGAGCAGGTAGACGATGGTGCCCACGCCCGCGCCGAGGATAGCCGACGGGACCTGTGTGGGAAGTCCTATCGCCACGGGGACCGCAATGGTCGCCGCCATGATGGCAAGCAGCTGCTGCAGTGCGAGCACGAGCAGTTTCCCGAACGGGGGCTTGTCGTTGATGTCGTAGACTAGATTGACTGCCATTTGATATATCTCCCTGATTTATTTATCTGCGGTGCATAAAAAAACGTCCCCCCTCAGGAACGTTCGCTTCGTGCCGGAAAATCAACGGTTGCCAAAACGGGCGTGACGCAAATCCCCGTGAGCAGTCCTTTGAAATCCCTCATCTCTCCCTCCGGGAGACGGAATCCGTCCCCGAACATTTTTCAAATTATAGCACGGAAAGAAGAATTTTGACAAGACTTTTTTTGATGTCCGGACAACTTATATTCCGCGGCCGCGCATACGCGTGCGCGTCATCTTCCGAGCAGTGCTTTTATCTCCTCCGTGCCCGCGGTGAAGTCGGGGACGTAGTCCTCCGTCGCGCTGCCGGGCTCCTGCGAGAAACCGTTCTCAAGTCCCGCGGCGAAGAAAGAGTCCAGCGCCGCGCGGTACTCCGCTTCCGTCACCCTGCGCGAGAGCAGAGGGTGATCCTTTACGGCGGGGACGGGGAAGTATTGCGCCATGACGCTGACGTAAAGCGTTTTGTCCGCCGCGGCGATCATGCGCATGACTCCGTCGGTGTTTTTTTCCGCGCCGGGCAGCACGAGGTGGCGTACGCACACACCCCTTTTCATCATGCCGTCCGCCCCGAACACGTCCTCCGGAGTCTGTCTGCGCATTTCCGCAAGTGCGGCGGACGCGCGCTCGGAGTAGTCGGGATATGCGCCGTATTCTTTCGCCAGCGCGTCGTCGGAGTATTTGAAGTCCGGCAGCCATATATCTACAAGCCCTTCGAGCGCCCGGAGGTCGGACACGTCGTCTGCGCCGCCGCTGTTCCACACAACAGGCAGTTCAGAGCGCATTTTGAACTCTTTAAGTACGGGAATAAGCTGTTTTGTCCACGGTGTAGGGGTGACGAGATTGATGTTGGCGGCACCGTGTTCTTCAAGTATGCCGAAGAGGCGGAGCAGTTCCGCACCGCTCACGTTCACGCCTTTGCCGCCGCGCGAGATCTCGTAGTTCTGGCAGAAAGGGCAGCGCATTCCGCATCCGGAGAAGAACACCGTTCCGCTTCCGCGTGTGCCTGAGATGCACGGCTCTTCGAAAAAGTGAAGCCCCGTGCGCGCTATCCTGAATGTGACCGCATTCATATCCATACGGGCAGTATGCGCCCGTGCGCGGAATTTGTCAACGGAGAGTCGTCGGATTTGCGGTTTACAGACGCGGCGGAGTGGTGTATAATGATTGCGTTGTGCCGCGCGGGCGCGGATGCGCCGCCGCGGCTGATCCCAAGTTACACCCGAAGGAGGAGTTATGGCAACAGTCGGTACCATCTCGAGAGGAATCAAAGCGCCCATCGTCAAAAAGGGAGACGACCTTCCCGTCATAGTCGCGGAGAGTCTGCTCGCCGCGGCGGCGGATCCCGTCACGGGATTCAAGGTGCAGGACCGCGACGTGCTCGCGGTGACGGAGGCGGTCGTGGCGCGCGCGCAGGGCAACTACGCCACCGTGGATCAGATCGCCAAGGACGTCCGCGCAAGGACGGGCGGCGGTACGGTGGGGCTCATCTTCCCCATTCTTTCGCGCAACCGCTTCTCCATGCTGCTCAAAGGCATCGCCAAGGGCGTGGACAAGCTTGTCATCATGCTCAGCTATCCTTCCGACGAGGTCGGCAACCACCTCATGGATATGGACGCGCTCGACGCCCACGGAGTCAATCCGTACACGGACGTGTTCACCGAAAAGCAGGTGTACGAAACCTTCGGCGAAGTGCGCCATCCTTTCACGGGCATGGACTATATCGCGCTCTATAAGGAGATGGCGGGCGCGGGGGCGGAGATCATCCTTGCCAACCGTCCCCAGGAGATATTGAAGTACACCAAGGTCATCATCAACGCGGATATCCACACGCGCTTCCGCACCAAACGCATCCTGCTTGACGCCGGCGCGGAAAAAGTCGTGTCCATGCACGAGATTCTTTCCTCTCCGGTCGACGGCAGCGGCTATAACCCCGACTACGGCATCCTCGGCTCCAACCTCGCCACCGACGACAGCGTGAAGCTCTTCCCGCGCGACTGTGACAAGTTCGTTGAAAGGGTGCAGAGCATACTTCTCGAAAAGACGGGCAAAAATGTGGAAGTCATGGTGTACGGCGACGGCGCGTTCAAGGATCCCGTCGGCAAGATATGGGAACTTGCCGATCCCGTCGTTTCTCCCGCCTATACACCGGGGCTGGTCGGCACGCCCAACGAGCTTAAGCTCAAATACCTTGCCGACAACGCCATCGGCGACCTCCGCGGCGAGGACGCCAAGCGCGCCATCCAGGACATGATCAAGAAGAAGCCCGACTCCCTCTTCGCCTCCCAGGCGTCGCAGGGCACGACACCCCGTCGTCTTACCGACCTCCTCGGCTCTCTTGCGGATCTCACCTCCGGCTCCGGCGACAAGGGCACGCCTATAGTGTATATCCAGAATTATTTCACCAACTACGCCGATTAAACCGCGCTATTTGGCGAATTGCTTTGTCAAAGGCATCCTTTCTGCGGGTTACGTACGATTAAGTACGCGCCCCTTGAAAGGATGCCTTTTCCTTGCACTTCATCCAAATATCGCGGTTTAATTGACGTGAACTAAATTATCAAAGGGGTTCCCGTCACAAAATCTTTGATTTCGTGATGGGGCAGATTGGCGATCTGCTTTGTCAGCCCCCATATTCAGACCTCTTACGTACGACAAGTACGCGGCGAGTCCTGAATATGGGGGCTTTCGCGCATCTCATCCGAATATTGCCCTCTCAGTTGACGTAAAAGCATATTCTTCGGGGTCCCCGCGTAAAATCCGCAGGATTTTGCGTGGGGTAAAATGCGGGTTACGTACGATTAAGTACGCGCCCCTTGAAAGGATGCCTTTTCCTTGCACTTCATCCAAATATCGCTGTTTAATCAACGTGAACTTATTCGGAGCGTTCTTATACACGACGGGCGCTTATTTGGAGCTGGAGCCGCCCAGCAAAAACTTGCACAGGGGCGAAAGCCCCTCTTGCAAGTCGCGGCGCGCTTTGGGGGTCCCCGCCGAAAGTATTTTCGGTGGGGTTAGTCTGCGACCTCGCAAGCTAGATGAAAAATTAAATAGACACGGGCGTAGTGCGCGTCGAGTCGCCTTCCTCCGCCCGTGCAGGGATTTCAGTCAGTACCGTTCTCCGCTTGATTATGTGAGTGCGATACCAAAAATTTTGGTATTCGTATAACGTCAGTCCCGCATTTTGGGAGTGCGTTACTCCATACTGCACGGGGGAGGAAAGCCCGAAGGGAAGGAGGGGGATTAATATTCCCTGCGGGACGTGAAGCCGGTCTTTCCGGAGTTACATGCCCATTCCGTGGGAAGAGTGTATCTGCATCCGACACATTTCGCGCGGCGGAGGATTTTTTCGGTGACGGACGGAAAATTTGCGCGGCGCGGACGGGATAGCGTTGAGGGGTGGAAAGAGTTTTTTCGGAAGAGGGCGCGGAAGCGCGCGGCGGTCGCCGCGGCGCCGTGCCGCGCAGAAAAGATGCGGAATGGCGGAGCGGAGCGCGTCCGAAACGTCCGCGCGCGCATGCGGCGCGCAGATATCTGCTTTCTCCCGCGAAGGCGGCCTGCTACGCATTGCAGGCGGCGGCGATGGTGCTGCTTGCTTCCGTGGACGAGTTCGGCGGCGCGCTGGCGTTGGGGCTTTTTGCCGGGCTGTGCTATGCGCGGCAGAACATGCTGCTCGTCGCGCCCGTTTACGCCCTCTCCGTGATCGCGTTCGCGCCCTCTCCGTGGACGCTGCTTTACGTCGCGGTACCCGTCGTGGTTTTTGCGGCGGTATATTTCGCCTTTTACAGACTGCGCAGGAATGTGCACATCGTTTTCACCACTCTCGCGGCGGCTGCCGCGGAGATACCGCATGCGGTGCTTTCGGTGCTTTTCGGGGGCAGTCTGACAGCCGGCATACTTTCGTTCGTGCTTGCCGGCGCATTTGCGTTTTGTGCACAAACCGTATGTTATGCAGTGCTTTTAAGGGGTGTAAAGACGCGTTTTACGCCAGATGAGCTTATAGCCGGAGGACTTGCCGTCATTGCGTTTGCCTATGCGGCGGCAGGGGCGGAGGTGCAGGGCTTCGTGCTCGTTTTCGCTTTGGTGCCCTTCTTTTCGATGCTGTTCGTATACGGGGTGTCCGGGGCGGCGGCGTTTGCGTTCGCGGTGCTTGCCGGCGCGGGCGGAACGCTCGCTTTCGGCTCGCTCGATTTTCTTGCGTTCGCGGCGCTGGGCGCCGCAGCCGCAGCCGCGCTCGTGCCTTTCACCAAGTGGGCGTCCGCTGTCGGGATCGCGGGCGTTTACGCCGTGGTATGGCTCGCGTTCGGAGAGGACGCGTGGGGATGGGAGAATCTCATTTCCGCCGCGCTCGGCGCGGGAGCGTTCCTCCTCCTTCCCAGGCATTTCGTCAGCGGCATATTCGGAGGCAGAAAAGGGACGGCGGCTATAGGAAGCATAGTCAACCGCAACCGTTCGGAAATGGCGGCGAGGCTGCTTTCGGTGAGCAAGGTCTTTTACGATATGTCCGGCAGTATGAAGGAGATGGACAGCGGCACCAACCGTTACACCCCGGAGAGGCTCGCCGCTGAAGTGGCGAAGAACTATTGCGGCAGATGTCAGGAGAGGGAGGCTTGTTTTTCATCGCTCGGCGGCGACACGTCCGCGGTCATTCTGCCCATGGCGGAGGCGGCGATGACCAGGGGGAAGGTCACAATACTCGATATGCCGCCGTTCGTCACCAGCCGTTGCGCGAAGATGTACAATCTCGCGTCCGTCGTGTCCAGCGCGGCGGAGACGTACCGCAGGCGCATGGAGGAATCCGGCGAAGTGAACGAAACCAAGCGGCTGATGTCGGAACAGTTCGCCGGAGTGTCGCTGGTGCTCGATTCGCTGGCGAGAGAATGCGGCGAAAAGGTGTGTTTCGGCGAGGAGGGGCAGGAAGCTATTGCGACGGAGTTGCTGAGGCACAATATCGTCGCCGGAGAGATAGCCGTGAGCGGAGAGGGCGAATCGGCTTCCGTCGCGCTCACGGTGCGCGCGTCGGACGCGGACAAACTCGTATTGCCGCGCATAGTGTCCGCGTGCGTGGGGACAGCGCTCGAAAAGACGGCGGTGACTCCGCGCGGCGACGAGTGCGTGGTGCACCTCGCGGCGCGCCCCGTGTTCGAAGTGGCGTACGGATCGGCGGAGAAAAACCGTAGCGGCGAAAAGGTGTCGGGGGATACTAAAAGCGTGCTGTGTCCCTCGCGCAGACGGAGGCTGTTCGCGCTGTCGGACGGCATGGGCAGCGGCGAGCGCGCCGCGCGCGCCAGCCGCGACGCGATCGCCATGGTGGAGAATTTTTACCGCGCGGGCTTCGACAACGCGGTCATACTCACTCTCGTCAACAAACTCCTGTGTCTGACTTCGGACGAGAGTTTTTCCTCGCTGGACATCTGCGTCATCGACACGGTGTCGGGCGGACTCGACATCATCAAAATGGGCGCGGTTTCCACATTCGTGTGCCACAGAGGGAGCGCGGAGATAATATCCTGCGCCGCGCCGCCCGCCGGCATCATCGAACGCGCCGTGCCCCTCACCGCGCGCAGGCAGCTGTACGACGGGGACATGGTGGTCATGATGTCCGACGGCGTCTACGACGCGCTTGACGAGCAGGGGGTGCTGGACGCGGTGGAACAGATCCGCACCTCCAATCCCCAGGTGCTTGCGGACCGGCTGCTCGAACGCGCGCTCACCGCGGGTGCGGAGGACGACTGCACCGTGCTTGTCATGCGCCTTTTCGCACGCTAGACCGTCTGCCGGAGCAAGAAACGGACGGAGCGCGCTCCGTCCGTACCGGCAGTCCGCACGTCCCGGACGGAGCGCGCTCCGTCCGTGCCGGCAGTTCGCACGTCCCGTCGGGCGCGGATGCAGCGCCGCGGCTCTTGCAAATGAATGAGAATTGTTTTATAATCGTTATATTATGAAAACGGTTGCGGGAAAAGAATTCCGTCTGAGCGTGCCCTCCGGCGCGCGCATTGCGCTTGCGTTTTCGGGCGGACGCGATTCCGTCGTGCTGTTCGACCTTCTGGCGGCGGCGGGAGCGGACTTCTTTGCCGTACACGTCGAACACGGTATCCGCGGCGAAAACTCCGTAAAAGATGCCGAGTTCGCCGAGCGTTTCTGCCGCGGGCGCGGCGTGGACGTGAAGGTGTATCACGTCGACGCGCTCAGGATCGCACGCGAGAGAGGGATGACCGTCGAACAGGCGGCGCGCGAGGCGCGCTACGGAGTGTTCGGCAAGCTGCTTGCGGACGGGGAATGCGATCTCGTCGCGCTCGCGCATCACGCCGACGACCAGACCGAAACCGTGCTCATGCGCATTTTCCGCGGAACGGGTATACGCGGACTGCGCGGCATGAGCGAGCGTTCGGGGCGGTATTTCAGGCCGCTGCTGTCGGTGCCGCGGTCGGAGATAGACGCGTATGCGGCGGAGAGAGGATTGCCTTACACGGAGGATGAAACCAATTCCGACGAGAGCTATACGCGGAATTTCATCCGCGCGGAACTGAAAAGGATAAAGCAGAGATTCCCGGCGGTCAACGAGGCGGTGGCGCGGCTCGCGCGCAACGCCGCCGAGGCGGACGATTTCATGGAAGAATCCGCGCCGTATCCCGTCGTGTCCGACGGAGAGGTCAAAGTGCCGCTTTCCGCATTCGGCACGCCGGCGCTTGCCAAGAAAACGCTGGCGCGCGCCTGCGCCGCGCTCGGCGTGGAGCAGGACGTCGAGGAGAAACACTACGCCGCGGTGCTCGCGCTGGCGCATTCGGCAAACGGCAGCCGTACGGAGCTTTCGCATTCCCTCACCGCGCATATCGACGGCGGATACGTCGTCCTGACGAGGGGGCGGGAACGTAAGGACGAAAGGGAGATCCCGTTTCCGCGCACAGGCACGGCGCGGCTCATGGGCGCAGTCATCGAAAGTGTGCCGCCCGGCGACGTGGTCCCCGGCGGCGGCGCGCTGTACGCGGACGCGGACAAGATCCCCGACGGCGCGGTGCTCCGCAAGCGCAGGGAAGGGGACCGCATCACGAAGTTCGGGGGAGGGACGAAGAGCTTCGGCGACTTCCTCACGGACAGGAAAGTCCCTCTGCGCAAGAGGGACGGCATCACGGTCTGCGCCGTCGGCAGCGAGATACTCTTTGCCGTAGGGGTGGAGATATCGGACAAGGTCCGCGTGGGCGCGGACACTGTGAACGCGATCAAAATAACAGAGGATAAATAATGTACGGTAAGGAAATCGCTAAGGTACTCGTCTCCCGTGAGGAGATAGCAAAGAGAGTGAAGGAAATCGCCGCGGAGATCAACCGCGACTACGCCGGCAAACCGCTTCTCGTGGTGTGCATACTGCGCGGCGCGACGATCTTCTTTGCGGATCTGTTCCGCGAACTGACGGGGGACGTCGAGGTGGATTTCATCGCGGTGTCCAGCTACGGCTCAGGCGCGGCGTCGTCCGGCGAGGTGAAGATGCTCAAGGACTTTTCATCCCCCGTCGCGGGCAAGAACCTGCTCATTGTCGAGGACATCATCGACACGGGAGTCACCCTCGTCTATCTCAAGAAACTCCTTGAGGCGCGCGCGCCCGAGTCCGTCAGACTCTGCGCGCTGCTGGACAAGCCCTCCCGCCGCAAGGTGGAGCTGAAGGGGGACTACATCGGCTTCGAGATCCCCAACGAGTACGTCGTGGGCTACGGGCTGGACTATGCGGAGAAATTCCGCAATCTGCCCGACGTATGCGTGCTCGCACCTGAGGTATATGGGGGCTGATCCTGCCGCTCTCAGGGAGCTTGCGTCGCTCTTCGCGCCCCGTGCGAAACTTTTTGCCGTGGGCGGTTTCTGCCGCGACAGACTGCTCGGCGTGACGCCGCGCGATCTGGACGTTTGCTCCGAACTCGGTGTTGAAGAAGTCAAAACACTGCTTTCAACCTCGCGTTTTGATGTGAGCGGCAAGTGCATGCGGCTGGGCACGGCGAGGATAAGCGCGGAGGGATTCTCCGCGGAATACACCGCGTTCAGGACGGACAGCTATCCCGACGGCAGCGGAGTGCACCGTCCCGTCGGCGTGACTTTCACGCGGGACATGCGTGCCGACGCGTCGAGGCGGGATTTCACCTGCAACGCGGTCTATTTCGATCCGCTGACGGAAGAGTACACCGACTTTTTCGGCGGCAGGGAGGACATCAAGGCGAAAGTGCTCCGCGCCGTGCGCGAGCCGGACGGAGTGTTCGGCGAGGACGGACTCAGGGTGCTGCGCCTGGTGCGCTTTGCCGCCGAACTCGGCTTTTCTCCGGAGGGGGCAACTTTCCTTTCCGCGAAGCGCAATGCGGCGAAGGTGCTCGACATCACGAAAGAGAGGGTATTCGCGGAATTGGACAAGACCTTCGCCGCCGACACGGCTTATCCCGAACTCGGCGTGACAGACGGGCACGTCCGCGGACTGCGGCTCATGGACGATATCGGGCTGATCGACCTGCTCATCCCGGAGCTTGCCGCCTTGCGCGGACTCGAACAGCCCAGGAAGTATCACGTCTACGACGCGTACCGCCATTCGGTCGAGGCGTACGCGGCGGCGGCTCCGTCCGTGAGATGGGCGGCGCTCATGCACGATATAGGCAAAAAGCCGGCGTGCGACAGGCAGGGCAATATGCACGGGCACGACGTCATAGGCGCGGAGCTTGCGTTCGCGCGGCTTACCGCGCTGGGTATGCCTCTCCGCCGCGCGGAGAGAACGGCGGAACTCGTGCGCCGCCACATGATCGATCTCAAGGGCGACATGTCGGAGCAGAAGCTCCGCCTCTTTCTGCTGGAGCACACCGGCATCGCGGACGATCTCATCGCCTTAAAACGCGCGGACGCGTATGCGACGCGCGGGACGGACCCCGGCGGGCTGCGCATAGAGCGCGTGTGGAGCGAAATGCGCTCGGACGGCACTCCGCTTGCGGTGAAGGATCTGCCCGTGGACGGCAGGGACGCGGAGGAGGCGGGACTCCATGGCAAAGCGATCGGGGACGCGCTTTCCGCACTGCTGCGTGAGTCCGCGGTCAACCCCGTACTGCGCGACCGTCCGCGTGCGCTCGCGTTCCTGAAAAGGCGCGCGGAAAAGGCGGATTGAGCGGCGCAATGCGTTGAACCTTTCCGCTCCCGATGCGCGGATGTCCGCCGGATGCGGGACGGCGGGAGCGCGAAGGCGGGCGCGAACGGAAAAAATCCGCGGTTTTCGACAAAAACCGAAAAAAGGCAGTTTTGCGCATATTATCATACAGAGGGCGCCGGGCGGCAACCGCTGCCGCGTCCTACTGCAAAGCCGACAGGCAAAAGGAGAAAGAGAATGAGTACGGCAGAGATTCTCACCATACTGTTCGCCGCCGTCGCGGCGGTGAGCGGGATCGCGGCGATCGTCATCGCGCTGATGAAAAGGAGTGCGTCCGGCGGCGCGTTCGACGGCCGCGCGCTCCGCGAGGAACAAAAGCGCGACAAAGAGGATATCATACACGAGGTGGATTTCGTGCGCAAGGCCATCTCCGAGTCCAACACGCAGAGCAACGTGAGCGTGTCCAACATGCTCGCCAACTATCTCGGCAATGCGGAGAAGCAGACGAACGGACTCATCGATTATATGGGCAGGGCGATGCAGCAGCTCGCGCAGGCGGAGAAGGAAAACGCCGACAAGACTGACGAAGTCGTCGGCAAAAACCTGGAGGCGGTCAAGACGGAGTTCAAGACCGGCGTCGCGGACATGCGCGGTGATCTCGGCAAGCAGTTTACGGAGATCAGGCAGGAGCTTGCGCAGCAGGTGGACCGCATGCGCGGCGAGATGAGGGAGAGACTCTCCGAGGTGCGCGCCGACAACGAGAAACAGCTTGAAAAGATGCGCGCCACCGTGGACGAGAAACTTTCCGAAACGCTCAACACGCGCATACAGGCGGCGTTCCAGCAGGTGAGCGAGCGGCTGGACAGCGTGCAGAAGGGCTTCGGCGAGATGAGGGAGCTGACGTCGAGCGTGGGCAACCTCAACCGCATCTTCTCCAACGTCAAGACGCGCGGCAACTGGGGCGAAGTGTCCCTGCAGAGCCTTCTGGAGCAGATCCTCGCGCCGGAACAATACAAGACGCAGTTCTACGTCACTCCGCGCTCCCGCGAGGCGGTGGACTTCGCCATAGTCATGCCGGGGCAGGCGGGCGAGGAGGTGTATCTCCCCATCGACGCGAAATTTCCGCTGGAGGACTACTACCGCCTTCTCGACGCGTCCGACGACGGCGACAAGGCGGCGGTGGAGCTTGCGCGCAAAGCGCTGCGCGACCGCGTGAAGAGCGAGGCGCGTTCCATCAACGAGAAGTACATAAAGGTGCCGCGCACCACCAATTTCGCCGTGCTGTACGTCCCCAACGAGGGGCTGTATGCGGAGATCCTGCGCGACGGCTCGTTCGCCAGCGACCTGCAGACGCAGTACCGCGTGACCGTGTGCGGACCGACCACGATATCCGCGCTGCTCAACAGCCTGCAGGTGGGATTCACCACGCTCAGGATCCAGAAGAAGAGTGGCGAGATCATCAAACTCATGCAGGCGGTGCGCACGGACTTTTCGAGGTTTACGGGACTCATCGATAAGATCAAGAAACAGGCTCAGACCGTTGTCAACACCGTGGAGGACATCGACAACCGCAACCGGATCCTCACCAAGAAACTCGACAAACTCGGCGACGACATGCCGGAGGGCTACGTCGAAGGGGAGGCGGCGGCAAGCCTGGACGCGCCGCCCGCGGGAGAGGAAGAATGAGAGCGGACCTGCACATCCACACCTCCGCCTCGGACGGGCTCAAGACTCCGCGCGAGGCGGCGGAACATATGCACGGCCTCGGCGTGGAGCTCATCTCCGTCACCGACCACGACACGGTATCGGGGCTTGACGAGGCGGCGGAAGAGTGCCGCGCGCTGGGCGTGCGCTTCGTGCCCGGCATAGAGATCTCCGCCCATTCAAACAGCGAGATCCACATTTTAGGCTACAATATCGACTACAAGAACCCCGATTTTTGTGAACAGATCGCAAAAGTCAAGGATATGCGCCGCGCGCGCAATCTGCTCATAGGGGAGAAGCTCGCAGGGTACGGAGTGGAGCTCGGCATCGACTTTTCCTCGGACGGACTGGGCAGGATGAACATCGCGCGGCTCATGGTGGAGAAGGGATACGCTAAGGATGTGCAGGACGCGTTCAACCGTTATCTCGGACCTAACGGCAAGGCGTATTCAGACGTCCGCCGCACCTCGCCGCTGGAGGCGGTGAAGCTCATTGCCGCGTTCGGCGGAGTACCCGTCCTCGCGCACCCGAAGAAGTATCTGCAGCAAAAGACGCTGCGTCTGCTCGTCGAGGGGCTCAAGCCCTTCGGACTCAAGGGGCTCGAGGTCTATTATTCCACCCACACAGCGGATGACGTCGCCGCGCTTTCCGCCGTCGCCGACCGCTACGGGCTCATCCGCACCGGCGGCAGCGACTACCACGGCGAAGAGGACAAACCCCTCGACTACCGCCCCTCCTCCGCCACCCTCAAAGCCCTCGGCTGCTGCTGCTGAGCGCATGGCGGCTAAGCGCAGGGCGGCTAAGCGCCGAGCTGACTTTTGCCATTCGTCACGCGCAACTGTGAGTTAATAGAAGGATTCGAGAACCCGCGCAACAGCGCGTGCCCCGTGCCGAGCTGCTAAGCGCAGGGCTGACTATTACTGCACATCACGCGGCAACTGTGAGTAAATCAGATATACGAGAAGTCACACAACAGCATAATGATGTGCGGCGGCTAAGCCCCGGGCTGACTGTTGCTGTACGTCACACACGGCAACTGTTATTTATTGAAACAGTGCGGGATGTCATGTAATAGTGTGGGAGCGCGAGGGTGTAACACCCTCGTCCCCCGCAACGCCGCGGAGGATGATGCGTTTTTGGGGCTTGTAAGTGTCGCGGCGGATGCGCAGAGTGCGCACGAGGACGCCGTCCGAGAAATATTCCAGCCAGCCTTCGGATTTCAGTCCGTCCTTGCCCCATGTGTCCACGACCTCTTCGCCGGGAGCGAGGGAGGAGTCGGAAATGTATTCGATCTCTTTGGGGATGGTGGCGACGGTTTCGGAGCGGCGGCGGATGTCGTAACCTCCGGACACGCCGTACATTTCGGCGCGGAGATATTTGCCGTCGGCGGTCATTTTAACCGTTACGGGCGCGGAGAGAGTGTTTGCAAAGCGCAGGTCGCTCGCGGAGGACACCATGGCGTCGAAAGAGGGCGCGACGTAACTCACGGGCAGGGAATGGGGGTGCACGCAGGTGACGGCGAGGTCGGCGAGCAGAGCGCAGTTGTAGAGAGTGCCGGACACCTGGCACACGCCGCCGCCCACGCCTTCGACGAAAGTGCCGTCCTGTATGATGTATGCCGGGCGGTAGCCGCGCGTTTCGGTGCGCGCCCCCACGGTGTCGTTGAAGGAAAATTCGTCCTCCGGCAGAATCACGGAGCCGTCGACGGCTTTCGCGGCAAGGGCGATGTTGTGTTTGCGGTTCTCGGAGCTGTCGCCGTAATAGGTGGAGAATTTCGCTATCATGGTGATCTCCGGCGTTTCGGCGCGCGACACGGTTTGCGGATGGAATGTCATACCGCATAATATGCAGCCGCACAGCAAAATGCACACGAGAGCGGTGGCCGCGGCGCGCCACGGAGTTTTGTCTTTCGTATCCGTCGCCATGGAGATAGTATGCGCACTTGCGCGCGGCATATGCCGCGGGAGCGGCGTATTGTTTGCGCGGCGTTTCAGGGCGTGATTGACACCTCGCGCGGCGTATAATATAATTGTCGGGTGAGGTGAATTATGGACTATACCGAAAGATATAACGAATGGCTCGCGGCGGCGGAGCTCACCGCGGACGAGCGCGCAAGACTGCGCTCCATGACCGAGGAGGAAAAGAAGGAATGCTTCTGGGCGCCGCTGGAGTTCGGCACCGCGGGCATGCGCGGCATCATCGACCTCGGCGTGAACAGGATGAACCGCTTCACCGTGGGCAGAGCCACCAAAGGGCTGGCGGACTATATATGTTCGCTGGGCGGGGACGCGAAGGAGCGCGGCGTGGTCATCGCGCGCGACACGCGCAGAAAGTCGGGCGAATTCGCGGTGCTGACGGCGAAGATCCTTGCCGCAAACGGGATCAGGGCATACCTCTACGAGGACGTGCGCCCCGTGCCCATGTGCTCGTTCGCAGTACGGAAACTCGGCGCGGAAGCGGGGGTGATGATCACCGCGTCCCACAACCCGAAGGTGTACAACGGCTACAAGGTCTACGGCGCGGACGGCGCGCAGATGTCGCCCGAAAGCACGGATAAAGTGGTCGGATTCATCGAGAAAACCCCTTATTTCGGCATTAAGTCGATTGACGCGGACTTCACCGAAGACAGCGTGAGAGGACTTGACGGCGCCTGCGCCGCGGAGAACGTGACCGTCGTCGGTGCGTCCCTCGACGCGGAATATTTCGCCGCGGTGGAGCGGCTCGGGCTCTCGCCGGAGGCGGTGGAAGAGTACGGCGGCAAAGTGAAGATCGTCTACACGCCCGTGCACGGGACGGGATATATGCCCGTGACGAAGGTGCTGGGACATATGGGCATAAGCGTCACCGTCGTGCCCGAACAGGCGAAGCCGGACACGGAGTTCTCAACCGTGCGCGTGCCCAATCCCGAAGAGGCGGACACCCTCGCGCTCGGAGTGAAACTCGCGGACGAGATCGGCAGCGACGTCGTCATAGGCACAGATCCGGACGCGGACAGAATGGGCGTCGCGGTGCGCGACGGAGAGGGGAAGTTCGTGTTGCTGAACGGCAATCAGACGGGCGCGCTCATGACGGAGTACATCCTCCGCCGCAGGAAGGAGAGCGGCACGCTGCCCGTTAACGGCGCCATCGTCAAGACCATCGTCACTACGGAACTCGCGCGGAAGATCGCGGACGGGTACGGTGTGGCGACATTCGATGTGCTGACCGGGTTCAAGTATATCGGCGAAAAGATAAAGGAGTGGGAAACTTCCGGCGAGTATGTCTATCTGTTCGGCTTCGAGGAGAGTTACGGCTCGCTCGTCGGCACGCACGCGCGCGATAAGGACGCCGTGGCAGGCGCGATGATCTTTGCGGAAATGATCTGCTACTACGACTCCCTACACCTTTCTCTCTGGCAGGTGCTGCAGGCGCTTTACGAAAAGTACGGGTACTATGCGGAGCGTTCCGCCTCCGTCGCGTTCGGCGGCGTGGACGGAATGCGGAAAATGAAGGACATTATGGCAAAGCTCCGCGCGCAACAGTTCGACGTCATAGAGGGCACGCGCGTAGAAGCGGTCAGCGACCTTTCCGCGGGAGTGAAAAGATATGTGGACGGAAGAGAGGAGGGCACGGGACTGCCCGCGACGAACGCACTCAAAATCCACCTTGCCGGCGGAGACTGGATATGCGCCAGACCTTCGGGCACGGAGCCGAAACTCAAATTTTACGCCGCCGCGTCCGCGCCTTGCGCGTCCTGCGCCGCGGCACGCGCGGAAAGTTATCTCGCGTATATGAAACGCCTTGCGGAATGACGTCTGCGGGGCAGCGTTCTCATACAAGACAAAAGGACGCGCCTTGCGCGTCCTTTGTTTGTCCTTTTAATCTGCGGCATCAGTATCGAACGGCGGAGGGCCGCTGCCGTCAGCCGAAAGCAAAACTTCCGTCTTGCTTTTTTTCACGGCGTATTGCAGGAATTCCCTGAATTTGTCCATAAAGGACTCTTCGCCGAAAATGTTGAGTTTGAAAAAGACCGCCTGGCTTCCGCCCGACGTCACGGCGGATATTCTGACCTTGTCGCCGCCCGTGAACAGAGTGACGGCGAGGCTGACGCGGTTGCCGCCCGTGTAGCTGTATCTTTCGAATACGGTCACACAGCAGCGGGCATTTCCGTCCGTCATATCGCATCTGCTTTCCTCCGTCACGGAAATGCCGCCGTAGTTCGGAAACTCGCGGCGCAGACAGTCCAGAAGCAGGTCGAAGTCGCAGTTTGCCGTTGCTTTGATGAGCGACATACTAAATCCTCCTGTCCGTTTTGTTTTTCGCGAGGTAGAGGAGCGCGAGCATGCCCTTGCCGCAATGGCTGCCGATGATGGGACCGACGTCTGTGACAATGACGCGCTGCCCGGGGAATCTTTCCTCGACTTTTTCTTTCAGATACTCCGCGTCGCCGATGCAGTCGCCGTGTGCGACGATCACCACGTCGTTGACGTAACCGGCGGTTTCTCTCTCCATTTTGGCAAGTAAAGTGCGGATGGCGGATTTTCTGCCCATGACGCTGCCGATGTGTTCCAGCGCGCCGTTCTCATCCACCATGAGGATGGGGTTGAGCTTTATCGCCTGTCCGACGATCGCCGCGCCGCGGCTGAGTCTGCCTCCGCGGTAGAGGTGTTTGAGGTCGCTCACGGTGAAGGCGTGCCCTATGTGGTCGCGCAGGGCGGCGACGTATTCCGCCGTTTCGTCCAGGTCCGCGCCGCCGTCGCGCTTTTTCATAGCGTAGTAGGCGAGCAGCCCTTCGCCCGATGAGGCGCATTTGCCGTCGATGACGACCACGCGGCGGCCGGGGAAATCCTCCGCAAGCTCGGCAGCCGCTTTCAGGTAGCCGTCATAGCAGCCGGACATCGCGGCGGGGAATGAGATGTGCAGCACGTCTTTGCCCGTACCGAGCATGGCGGCGAAATACGCTTTCGCCTCTTCCACGGGCACCATGGACGTGGATGAAGTCTTGCCCTCTTCGAGTGCGGAGTAGAATTCGTGCGGAGTGAGAAAGGCGCGGTTTTTGCCGTCGTACACCGTACCGTCGAGCACGTAACTCATCGGAATAATGCGGAAATCCTCCCCCGCAAGTTCGGGAGGAAAGTCCGCCGTCATATCCGTTGAGATGAAAAACCTGCTCATGGCTCAAACATAGCACAGGGTATACGCATTGTCAAACCGCGTTATTTTCGGTTGCGGAATTTTAACTTCATTTAATCTTTTGCGCCGGACGACGCTTGCGGCGAGCACGTGATTGCAGGATTATAGCGCGTCATCACTCTTTTTCTTGACAATCCGAAGGAATATTGCTAATATAATTGAGCATCAAATCGGCTGAATGCCAATTCCGGGGTGTAGCGCAGTTTGGGTTGCATGAGAGTGCGACGGCAAAACGACGGACATCGGGAAATAGTGCCGACACTCTTTCGGTCGGTACGGCAGCAAAACCTTCGGTGAGCGCTACGCGCTACCAAACATAAGGTTGGGACAACGAAACAAGAAATGATCATAGTAGGCTGAATGCCAATTCCGGGGTGTAGCGCAGTTTGGGTTGCATGAGAGTGCGACGGCAAAACGACGGACATCGGGAAATAGTGCCGACACTCTTTCGGTCGGTACGGCAGCAAAACCTTCGGTGAGCGCTACGCGCTACCAAACATAAGGTTGGGGCAACGAAACAGGAAATAATCATAGTAGGCTGAATGCCAATTCCGGGGTGTAGCGCAGTTTGGTAGCGCGTACGGTTCGGGACCGTAAGGCCGCGAGTTCAAATCTCGCCACTCCGACCACAAGGAAGAATTTGCAAGCGCGCAGCGCCGGCAAATGCAAAAGTCCGCAACGCATAAATGCGAATGCGGACTTTTGCATTGGCGAAGAATGCGAAGCATTTGCAAATTTGACGCAGTGTCATTGCGGCGGCACCGCAATCCCAAAAGAAAAAATGCGGCGCTATAGTAATGCTCTGCTGGTGGCGGAGCTTCCTGCGGACCGGAAGAAGTTTGGCTAGCGACGAAAGAGCGGTGCAGAGAGCAACCGGGGTCCCCGGGCAAAATCTTTGATTTTGGCTGGGGCAAACTCAATGCAGCGCACCGCTGCCACGGTAATATTTTTCTGTGTGCGCAGACATACCGCGCTCACGCGCAAGTGCCTGCGCACACAGAAAAACACCCCCGCTGCTCGCGGGGGTGCGCTGCATTGGCAGGAGCTATAGGAATCGAACCTACACCATGGGAGTCAGAGGCCCATGTGCTACCACTACACCAAGCTCCAATGCATAAGGGCGCTCCGTACGGGAAAGGGCGTTTCCTTCAGGAGCATTTGTGATTATAGCGCACATTTTCGTATTTTGCAATCGTTTTCGCCAACAATATTGACACCTGCACGCCATTTAGACTAAAATATTTTTATTCCGCGCGGGAGGGAGCGTTATGCAAAAGGAAATCACTCAAAGACAGCCGCTGCTGGGCAGGGACGGTAACATTGTCAACCCCGGATACGCAAAAAAACTGCTGTGGGACTACAACCGCGAGAACATTACCGCGTCCAAAGCGCGCATCAAGGAGTGGGATTACTACTACGTCGGCTGCGACGAGCACGCATTGTGTCTGACCGTCGCGGATATGGGCTATGTCGGCGCGCTTTCGATCTCCGTTATGGATTTCGTCACGCCGTCGCAGTTCACCAACAGTTCGGTATTTCTTTTCCCCATGGGCAAGCTCAATATGCCGCGCACGACGGAGCACGGCGACGTGCATTGGCGGAGCGGCAAGACGGAGATGACCTTCACCTGCGACGGCAAAATCCGCCGCCTGTTCGGCACTTTCCACAACGCGGACAAGAAGGGCAACGACGTCCGCTTCGACGTCACGCTCACGGATTTCCCGGAGGAGAGCATGGTCATCGCCACGCCGTTTGACAAGCCGGGGCACTTCTACTACAACCAGAAGATAAACTGCATGCGCGCGGAGGGCAGCTTCACCGTCGGCGACAGCGTGAAGAAATTCTATCCGGAAACATCTCTCGCCACTCTCGATTGGGGGCGCGGCGTGTGGACGTTCGACAACACTTGGTATTGGGGCAGTCTGCAGACGCGCCTCGAGGACGGCACCACGTTTGGGTGGAACCTCGGTTACGGCTTCGGCGATACGTCCGCCGCGAGCGAGGATATGCTGTTCTACGGCGGCAAGGCGCACAAGATCGGGCGTACGAAGTTCCTCATCACCGGCGACGATACGGGCAATCCGCAGTTCATGTCCAAGTGGAAGATCGTGTCCGACGACGGCAGGCTGGACTGCACCTTCAAGCCGCTCATCGACCGCTACGAACCCTTCGACCTCAAGGTCATGTGCATGATTCCGCACCAGGTGTTCGGCTACGCGTCCGGCAAATGCGTCCTCGACGACGGCACGGAGATCGTCCTCAAGCAAAAACTGTGTTTCGCCGAAAAGGTACACAACAAGTGGTAAAACGACGCGATAAACTCCGCATTCTGCAAAAATTCGTTTCTTTTTCAATGAATATACTCCCTCGCGCGGCGAGGTTGAGTTATAACAAAACAGACTGCTTTTCGGCAGTCTGTTTTTTGTGCAGTGCTGATATGCCGGTGCGGTTTCATTTGTCCGCGAGCGCGTCGAGGACTGTCTTGCAAGCGGAGCGGAGAGAGGGCGGCAGCGCGGAATAGGCGTCGAGCATGCGCTTTTCCTCGGCGGAGAGAGTGGTGGTGAAAGTGATCGTGCCCGCCTCGTCCGAATTGCCCACGAGATAGTCCACAGACACCTCGAAAAAGCGTGCGAGTCCGATGAGCTGCTCGATGGAAGGCTGAGTGTTGGCGTTTTCCCAATTGTTGTAAGTGCTCTGACTCACATTGAACTCCCGCGCGACTTCGCGTTGCGAAAGGCCCCGTTCCCTTCTCAGTTCGAGCAATCTGATCATACCGCCGCCTCCTTTTGTCTACTAATTATCAGGAAAATAAATCAGCGCAACTTGACTTATCAGAAAATTAAATCTACAATTAAGGAGCTATGATTAGATTTCTTGATAATTTAATTATAGAATGCAACACTCTTCCGCGTTTTTGGAGGCAGTCATGAAAAAGAGATTATTTTCTCTTATCGCATTGATGTGCTGTTTCGTTCTTGCCGCATGCGTCCTCTCCGCGTGCAACGAGAGTGGCGGGGCGGGACAGCAAACTCCGGACGGCGGACAGCCCGGCACGGAGACTCCCGAACAACCGGGCGGTGAAGATCCGGGAGATGAGCCCGGTGAAGAAGTCATACAATACAGGTTGACGTATGCCGCGGCTTCCGGCGGCAGCATCGGCGGAACTGCGGCACAGACGGTTGAGGAGAAGGGGAATGGCACTGCAGTCACAGCCGTTCCCGATGATGGCTACGAATTTGTGCGTTGGTCTGACGGCAGGACGGACAATCCTCGCAAGGACAGCAACGTCACGTCCGACGTCAACGTAACGGCGGAGTTCAGATTGATCGGCAACACAACAGATTTTGCCGGCGGGGTCGGCACGGCAGATCACCCTTATGAGATCGAAACGATAGATCATCTGCGAAATATGGAGCTCTATCCTTGCGCCCACTATGTTTTGGCAGCGGACATTGTGTTGCCGGAAGTGGCAGAAGGCGAGAGCAACTTCACTCCGCTTTTTTCTGACAAAGCAATGTTTTGCGGCACGTTGAGTGGGGACGGACACAAGATTGTTAATCTCGCAATCTATAACACCGAAACGCTTTATTCTGGACTCATCGCTTGCCTCGGCGCATCAGGACGGATACAAAACATTGTTCTCGAGAATGCGTCCGTGAGCGGAACCGGATATATAGGAGGTATAACGGGTTTCGCGTTGGGGAATGTAAATGACTGCTTTGTTTCCGGTGATATAAGCGTCATATCAGGGCACGAAGAAATATTGGTTGGCGGAATTGCGGGATATGCAGAGGGTGATGTGAACAGATGTGATACCGATGTGGAAATTACCTCGTCATATACGGACGAAATTAAAGAATCGGTCGACAGGTGTTATGTCGGCGGAATAATCGGTTATCTTGCTTACGGCGGAAGTGCAGACGAGCCGTTGACTTTGCACGCAAAAGGAAATATTTCTGAAATTAGGAGCACTCAGATTACTTATATAGGCGGAATTGTCGGTTATGCCGGCACCAGATTGTTTCTTGCCGATTGCTTTGTTCAGAATACAATAACAGCAGTCAATTCTAATGCTTCGATCTGTGCCGGCGGATTGGTAGGATACAGTTCGGCGACCACAATAATCAACAAAAGTCGGACGGCATGTAATTTGTCATGTTTTAATGCTGGCAAGGAATTGTATGCCGGCGGACTGATAGGGCGCGCAAACGGTTTTACGCAAATTACGGACAGTTATGTTACGGAAGACCTTATTGGAAGTTCAACGGGCGACGGCAAAGTATATGTCGGCGGATTTATAGGATATGAGCATTCCGAACTCTCAGTGGCGCATAGTTATAGCACGGGAATTGTTGATGGTTTGGCAATAGAAGGAGAAACTTTTGCAGGTGGCTTGGTCGGTTATATCGGAGCAGGTTTTACTTTGCAAGACACACACTGGCGATATGGTTCAAATTGGGATTATTCAATTGCGGAGTATGCCGTGGGGTACTCGGATTCTCTCGGCATACCCACGAGCATAGGGAGCACGCGGCATAATGCCTTGGAGGAGTTTTATACTCTCGCGGATACTCTCAACGCAGGGCGTGAGGAGCCTGTGTGGGAACACAAGGGCGAGGGCACTTTGCCCACACTTATAGAAAAAACACAAGAAAACGAGGAGGAAACATTATGAACACGATTTATCTCAAGGATATATTGAAGCTGACCGGAGAAGAACTGCAGCGCGCCCGCATAGAACTCAATCAGACCGCAGGGCGCGGAGGAGAATGGTTCATCGACCGCTGGCTTAAGACGGACAGGCAGCTTCGGTGCGACGGCAGGGCGGAGTGTTCGTATTGGAGATGGTATGGCAGCAAAAGAAACTTTTATCCCGGGGATATCGTCTTCAGTTTTGTGAGGACCGACGGGGATGAGTGGTTGTTTGTGTCCGCCGCGCGAATAACCGATGTGCCCGATAACTCGCGAGCGGAGTATGAAGTGCTTGACGCCTACAAAGGTTTCTTCGGCAGGCTGACGATACTTTACCACAAGGGACAGAAGTTCGGCAGATACGTATTCAGAATGAAGGATATTGCGAACAAGGCGGTCGTCAAAGAAATATCGCCCGATATGTACGACGGGAAGAAGTTCTCCGGATACGACAACGTTCGCTTGTCATATTCCGATCTGGAAACCATAGTTCGGCTTCGTCCCGGCGATTGGGTGAATGCGCTTGAGAATCAAAAAGCCGTCTACCTCATAACCGATTGCGCGAACGGGAAACTTTATGTCGGCAGCGCCACCGCCGATTCGGGAATGTTGCTTGCGCGGTGGGAAAGCTACGTGAAAAACGGGCACGGCGGCAACGCCGAGCTTAAAGCGATCGTTGAGAATAAGGGATTGGATTATGTGAAGGACAACTTTCAATATTCCGTTTTGGAAAATTACAATGCCAGAGTCGGCGACGAGTATGTCTTAAAACGTGAAAAATATTGGAAAGATGTTCTCCAGACGGTGAGAAGGGGATATAACAAAAATTATTGAGAAGAAAAAATAAAAACAGCCTGCGCGGTGCAGGCTGTTTTTTAATGTCGTGTTGAGGCGCGGCGAAGCGCCGCGCGGAGTTACGCGGTGAAGGGGGCGAGGGCGGCGAGGAAGTCGTCGCAGTCGTCGGAACCGATCTCGAGCACGATCGGTTCGTCGAGGTCGAGGCTGAAAATGCCGAGAATGGACTTCGCGTCCACGACATATTTGCCGCTCTTGAGCGTGAGGTCGAAGTCGCAGCGCGCGGTGAGATTCACAAACTTTTTGACCGCTTCCGCGGTGTCTAGTCTGATCATTACGGATTTCATTGGAAAGCACTCCTTTCAAAAATTTTCTTATTGCCATTATTATATCCCAAAAACGCGCCGTATGTAAAGAAATTAAGCGTACAAAACGCCTCTTTGCTCTCCGCCGCGTTTTTGAAAGACAATGCGGAGCGTATTTTCGCCTTCGGGTGTTTCCGCCGGCGTACATTTTGCCGCGGTTTGCTCCGGCAACATTCCGCACGCATTGCGTTTTCGCCGCTTTGCTTTCGTCGTTTTTCGTCCCCTTTTTCCGCCGCCGTTTTTTCTGCATCACTTTCGAAACCTTGCACAAAAGCAACTTGTAGTCATTTTGACTACAAGTTTTTATATGTCGAGGCTTGCATATCTGCTGAGTACTGTAGACGGAAAGGGGGCAGGGGGCGCGGTGCGGAGAGAGGACGCGGCGGAGGAGCGGAGGGTTTGTCCTCTTGCCTACGGCGCGGGCGCGTGGTATAATCATAATATAAATTCAATTCGTCCTCAAGGAGTGGCTATGGAATACACCGGAGAAGGGATAGAGGCGCTCGTCGCCGCGCTGGACGATCTGCAGACGTCGGGGCTCATCATGGCGGACAAGAAGATACGCTCGGTGCTGAAGTGCCTGGCGTATTACAGCGAGTTCCGCACCGTGCTCGCTTATTGCAACGAGGGGTTCGACTATGCCGCGGAGAAGCGCAAAGCACTGCAGAAAGCCGGGGACTACCATGTCCTGCGCCTGCCGACCAACCCCAAGACGCTCGTGCCGCTCGTGGCAGGGCTCATGGTGGAGTTTGACGACGGCACGGAGGATTTCATTGCCTTTTGCAGCGACTACTATCCTGCCGCAGGCAGACAGGAGAGCATGGAAGCGTGCTGCAACGATATGATGGAGCGCTTCAAGCTCGCGCTCGTGAGCCTTGTGGTGGACGGCGTGAAGGAGGAAGCGCCGCTCGTGGAGCGCACGGTGGAGTTCGCTCCCGAAGGATTGCAGAAACAGACGGAGTATCTGCTGGTCGCAATGGTGCGCGCCGTGGACGAATCGGCTCTGCCCGAAACGGACAGGAAGGAACTGCTCCTCATGCTGGAGGGATATTCCGCCGCGCTGGACACCCGCGACACGCTCATGATCAAGGCTCTGTGGCTGGGGGTGAAACGCGCGCTCGTATCCTGCAGGATGTGCCCGAAGGAGATCGCCGCCATGGACGAGCTCCTGCGCCTTTACCTCGTGTCCAAGTGACCGGCGCCGCGCGCCCTGCGCCGCGAACGCTTTGCATGCCCCGATTTTTCATTAGTGAACGCACGGCGGCACATGCCGCACTGTGAAACAGTTTCGCAAAAAGGCGGGTTTATATGCGCGATTTGACGTTTGAAGTGCTGAAAAATGCAGATTTCCGCCTGTACGCCGGCAATCCCGTGCTCCGTCGGCACGGTCTTTCCACCGTGGCGGCGGACCCGTTCGTACTCACTCCCGACCTCACTCCCGACGGCAGATGGAAGATGTTCGCCCACACTCTGGAGGGCGTTTTTTTGTACGATTCCGCAGACGGGATAAATTTCGGGAAAGGCAGGAAAATCGTGTCTTGCGCCATGCGCCCGTGTGTGCTGAAAACCGAAGGAGAGTACATTCTTTATTACGAAAAAGTACAACCGCTTATTCCTCGGGGGCTTACCTTGCTCGGCGCGGACTGGAAGTCCGGGATATATGCCGTGAAGAGCCGCAACCTGGTCGATTTTTCGGAGCCTTTTCCCGTGCTGACTTACGACAGACCGTACGAGCAGACTGGCAGGCGCGGACATTCGCTCTCCAATCCGTACGTCATCCCCGACCGCGGCGGATATACTCTTTACTACTCCGCAGGACTTACCTTTGTGCCGGACTGCGGTTTCAGCGAGCCGACCTTCATATGCGCGGCGCGGAGCGGCCGCCCGGACGGCGGATTCGTCAAGCGCGGCGAACCTCTCATACGTCCCGATCCCGACAGCCCTCTTTTCAACCTGTGTTCGGGGTGCCTTAAAGTCTACCGCCTCGCAGACTGCTACGCCGGCATACAGAACGGCATCTACCGTACGGGCGGCTGCACGGAGTCCGCGATCAATCTGCTGCGCTCCGAGGACGGCGAACGCTTCGAGTTCGTGCGTACGCTCATCGCCCCGTCCCGCGACGGCGGCTGGATGTCGCAGTTCGTCTACGCCTCGCACCTCGTGCGCACGCCGGAGGGAGAGCTCAGGCTGTACTTCAACGCGCGCAACCGCGCCGACGTCCTCGGCACGGAGCACATCGGCTTCGCCTTTTGCGGCGCGCAGAAGCTTGCCGGCGCGCAAGGCGCGCTGTCCCGATGGCGCAGGTCTTAGCCTGACACCGCTCCGCCGCATGGCGGTTCAAGCAGAAAAAGCCCCGGTGCGGAGATGCAAAAACCGCTCCGACAGTGCTGTCGGAGCGGTTTTTTGAAATCATGGGAGATCAGAAGAGAGAGTTTAACATGTTCGTGGTCTGTATATACACAACTATGCCCGCAATTACGCCTGCGGCGACCGCGAGTATGAACCCCCAAAGCGCGCCGCCGCCTGCCGCATAAGCCTTTTCCGGATAATCATCTTTCCACACAAGATAGAGGATGAGCCCGACCAACGGGAACAGAAATCCCAGGATGCCGAATCCCGCGGGGTTGTCGCGTTCTTTGTGTCCGTCGCTTGTCGGTCGGGAGTATTGTTTGCCGATGATTTTACCGAAATATGGGCAGCCCACCGATTTTTCGGGGATGAGTTTGCCGCAGTATTTACATATTACGGTGCGCTCCTCCGTCTGATAGTACCCCTGTGACGAACTTTCCGCCTTTTCCGTCCTGGTGCCGCACCGCGCGCAGAACATATCGCCGTCCTTTATCTCCGCACCGCACTTTCTGCACACCATAAAGCAGTCCCTCCTCCGCCTGTAAACATCTAAAAATTCGCAAATCACGAATATATATCAATAATAATGCGTAAATTAAGTATTGTCAAGAAAGAGTTCGTAATTGACGATAATATCTACTTATGTTACGAATAAGAGAACTGCGGCTGGAAAACGGGATTTCGCAAAAGGAACTTGCGGAGAAGTTCTCCATGTCGCAAGGCAATTTGTGCGATTGGGAAAAGGGCAGGAGCGAGCCGGACGTGTCTTCGCTCGTCGCGCTCGCGGATTTCTTCGGCGTGAGCGTGGATTATCTCGTGGGCAGGACGGACAGCTATCCGGACGGCACTGAAGCGTTCGACGCGGAGATGTCGGCGGAAAAGAGGTTTTTGCTCGAAACCGTGAAAAGTGCGGACGAAGATACCGTGCATGCGCTGGCAAGCGTGGCGAAAGCCATCTCGCGGCACTGAAACGCGCGTATAAGCAAAAAAAGGACACCGCGGAAGCGGTGTTCCTTTTCGTTGTGGAATAACCACCAGCTAAGCTGGTGAGGCAGGAATAGCTTTAGCGGTGAGT
>ERZ1090863.102-NODE-102-length-56634-cov-40.125488_pt1 | contig 56634 bp, 79 predicted proteins | sample MGYA00478480_ERZ1090863 | MGnify/ENA primary metagenome ERZ1090863 (study PRJEB33644, sample SAMEA5815746) | chicken gut metagenome | biome: Chicken; feature: Gastrointestinal Tract; material: Caecum | place: Ireland | collected 2019-01-01 | study: A study of the...
CACTTATGCGATCGTCGGCAGCGTCAGATGTGTATAAGAGACAGCATTAACACTAATTTATATGCAAGTGTTGTCGAGCTACTGTAATCGTTAGTTCCTACAGCTTGATTCATCATCCAGTCTCTTGATGGATTTGATGTATATATTATAATTCCATCAGATGATAATGTAACTCTAGTAAGTCCTGCACAAGCAACATAGTTTGAAGAATCTATGTTAAATCCAAAAGCCAAATTCGGAGAACTATCTTTATTTACTGCAATAGCTATAGGTACACAATTATTCATATTAAATCCTGTTGGGAAAGAAATTTTAACATTAGTCGTTGTTCGTGTTGTGGGGGCAAAAGTCCCTGTTAAAATAGCGAAGTCTTCTTTTATAACACATTTTTCATTTAATGCCATAATTTCACTATTTATAGTATCCATATTTTCATTTATACTAGTTATATTTTGTTCGCAATCATCCACAACTTCTTGTATCTCATCTAGCTTTTTATTTATTGTTAAATAATTTATATCCATATTTAGACTCCTTTCGTTAGAAAAGAAAAATTTTATTATTCTACCATTTCTTTAGCATTTTATTGTCAAAAGAATAAAAAAAATAAAATCTTTAGAGGTTAAGAATTGGAAGATATCAAACTATTTTATCACTTTTCAGTGATTCAATCTCATTTTTTAAGTCTAAATAATTTATTTCCATTCTAAGCCTCCTATATTTTTCAATATAAGAAGTCAAACAGTTTATCTTTTAAGCTTTAGTTTTTTAAAATACTTATTTCCAACGACCAATAGCAATACAATTTGCTGAACTAAACTCTGTTGGAGTAGAATCTGTATCCCCAAAAGAGAAAACAGCATATGCTTTAAATGTTGATTCCGACTGTATAGCTACACTCCATATAAGCCTTATTGAATTATTATAATTGTTAGTAAGTACTACTTTATATTCTGTATCTATAAAAGAAGTAGGTAACTCAACTAAAATATAATTAGTATCAGGACTTCCTCCACTCCAACCACCTGTCCATACATTTCTATAACAAATCATTGTCCCATCTGGAAACTGAATTGCAGTCCCATTACTATTAGTTATTGTCTTTATTTTCATATTTTCTAATTCTTCTTGTAATTTCAAATAATTTATCTCCATTATAACTCTCCTTTGAAATAAAGTTGATGTTTTAATACATCAACTTAAAAAGAGCTTATTTGTTTGATTTGTGTTTACAAAAAAATTAGATTTTATGTTTTATAGACATTTTTATTCGATTAAATCGCACTGTTATTATGTCAATAAAACATTAATTTTATATATCTATTTCTGCAACAGTTTTATATTCAACTATATCACTACTTTTTGATGTATGCCAGTATTTATCTTTTCCAAGAAAGTTTACATATATATAATTAGATAATGAATCTAGCGTATAATGTATATCAATATAAAAAGTATTATTTTCTGTATTAGTTTGTATCCTAATCTTATCAAAATGTTTACTACTATCCTCTACAATCGTTTTACATAAAACTTGCAAAGTAGCACTTTGATAAGCAGTCGTTACTGCCACAATTAGATTCATTGGAGCTCTATAATTATACGATGTCCCTATTTTTAGAATTGCTGCCTTTGGAGAAGAATCAGCACTTTCATCAGCCATTGCAATTCTATACCATTGATTAGTATCCATATAAAATTTTGCATCTTCGTTCTTTTTTAAATTCTCAATTTCTTCTAAAATTTTTAAATATGTTATATTCACAAAAATCACCTCTCAAAACATTAAATTAGATATTTTAAGAGGTTATTTTTTTAGTGATATATTAGTGTTTTTTAGAAGAATTCTTTTAATTTAAAAAAAACTTTTTTTATTCTATTTTACGAATTACTAAAAAAGAGGCTTTTAGAAATTTTCAAATAAAATATCTATTTTATCTATGAAATCCTTTTCCAATAGAACTTATTACAATAACTGTCATCCATATAATCCCAAGGCATTTCCCATACTATTGTTACCATACAATTTTGTCCTGCTGCGATAGTTCCATTTTCCGATTTTGACATTACATCTCTTACTGAAAGTGTCCCATTTTCCATTAAATAAATATTTAAAAAACCATTCCCGCCATCAGTTTGCCCAACAAAACACCTTTGAAAATAAAAGTCTGACTCTTTTGCTCCAAAAGTACTTGTTTTAAAAGTAAGCATATCATGGGTTGAGTCATTTAAGATTACCTTTGGAACAAATTCTGTTCTTATCATTACTGTATGTCCTTGTCTTACTACTTGAACAGTTGCCGATGTTGTATTGTCAGAATTTAAACTAGCAACTCCTTCATCACTATTCTTATATGGTTCAAATTCTTTATCTATTAACTCCCATTCTCCACCAAAAATCCAAGATGGACTAGTATTTGTAGAGTTTACATAAATACTTCCAACTGGAAACCCATCAATAACGGATTCTGTATCCAACTGAATGTTATGTCCATTTCCAAGATAAGTTACTGTTAAAGAAACATCTCGAGAAGAGCTCTCACTATTACACCCCATAACAGTCATTCTATATGTTGTACTATCAATTTTTACCAAGTGAATAGTTAGTCCATAAGTAACTGAGAAATTTGTTTCTGAAACACCTTTTGAAAATCCTATACTAGAAGAAGCACTTGCAATTGTTCCATTTGGCTCAAAATCACACTTTGCCCAATCTGGCATGTCTGAAAGTTGAATAAGTTTTGCTATTACATCATCTGACTCAATAGTTGTTGACACCTGCATTTTACAAACATTTCCTTTTTTTACAATCTTTATATGAATATCATTTTTCGTTGCTTCCCATGTTTGTGCTTCTGAAACACTTAATGAAGTATCTATACTTATATCACTACTTCCATCGAAATTTGTACTTCCAGTTACATCTCCAGTTAATGATATTGTTCTTGGAGTTTCTAACTTACTAGCAGACTCTGCATTTCCATTTATATCTCCATTTACTGTTAAATCTCCAGTTATAGTTCCACCACTATTTTTTAGATAATTCTGTTCTAAATCATTTTTTATATTTAAAATTGAAATATCCATAAAATTCTCCTCTCAAAAATAAAATTTTATTTTAAGCTTTAATTTTTAAGAATATCAATATGTTCGTAAGTAAAGTGAAATGAAAAAACTAACATTTCATCTTTGTACTTATATATTTTTGTTGATATTTCTACATTTTCATACTTTTCTCTTAAAATTTTATTTTTATTATTCTCAATACAGTTTACTTAAACTAAAGATAAATAACTATCATATTACAAAGAATTCCACTAATCTACTAAAAAAGAAAATTGTAGACAGTGTTATGCCACTCTTTTCCACATATAGCAAGTTATGTATGGTTGTAAATTATTATGAGCACTATCTCCTCCAACAGAAGTATTTGTTCCTGATATCGTAGTACTACTAGTGTTCCCACTAGCTTTTCCCGTAGTACCAGATACAGTGTGGTTATGATTTCCATTAAAATCTATTGCATCAACTGAAGGATTCGTAGCACTACCATTACTAGCAAGGACTTGATGACTACCTCCCCAAGCCGTAACTATTCTTGAAAATACTCCATGTGTACCAGCAGTTGCTTTTATTCCGACAACATCTGTTTGACTACTTGAATTTCCATATCTTCTACATTCAAAACCTCCCTCAAGTGTTTTTGTACTTGTAGTTGCACTAAAACTATGAGTATGAGAGTTAAGTGTATGACTATGAGGATTTCCTGCAAATGTGTGAGTATGGCTTGGCATTTCTGTAGCTGTTAACTTATGAGTTTTCTCTCCCCCTATTTTTTCAACTGTATTAAATTCTGTTTGACTTGTATCTACCCCAACTGGGACCCTACCTGACCCCCAGCTCTCCCAAGTTCCACCAAAGATAGTACTTGGATTGACATTTGAAATTGACATATAAATACTTCCAATAGGATAGAATTTTAGAAGCATACTATCAACCTCTTTTTCTAAAGTGTCTATTTTTTCTGATAAATCTAAAAAATTTACTTTCATAAATTTTCTCCTTTCTTTATAGAGAAAACTTAAATCTTATATACATATCTCTTTGTTTTCTTAAGTTTTTTTTTACATAATTTTAAAGAAAATTTTTATTTTATGTCTTTTATTTAAAAATACCTATTAATATCAGTATTTTATATCACATAAAATTTAAGTTTTATGCAATTCTTTTCCACATATAACAAGTTATATATGGTGGCAAATTGTTGTGTGAAGCCCCATCCCCAGTTTCAGAAATCGTTCCTTCTGCAACCGTACTATCTGTTCCTATATCTGCTCCACTTGTTGTTAGAACTGCACTATTGCCAGTATTCCCACTAGCTTTACCTGTAGTACCTGATACTGTATGAGTATGAGACCCAGAAGACCCAGTATTTCCAGACACCTTATGAGTATGGGAATCAGAAGAAGTTTTTGTTGTATCTCCTGCTCCACTAGTTCCATTCTGATGAACTGTCCATCTACTGCTTCCACTACCACCATCAAAGTCCATTCCTATATTATGTGTATGTGAATCACTTCCTGTAGTAAGACTTATACTGTGTGTATGTCCACCAGCACTACTTGAAGTATCACTAAAACTATGAGTATGTGAATTTAAGCTATGTGCATGGGCTGGTACTGTATGTGTATGATTCCCCACAGTGTGAGAATGAGAAGTCCCAGAAAATATATGACTGTGTCCAGGAAGCTCTGACACACTTAAAGTATGAACCTTTTCTCCACCAGAAACCTCAACACTAGAAAATGTTGAGTCATCTTCATCTACTCCAATTATAGTTTTTCCATTTCCCCATCTTTCCCATTCTCCACCAAAAACTGTCTGGGGATTGACATTCGTAGTAGAAATATATATGCTTCCTACAGGATAAAATTTTAGGAAAAGATTTTGAAAGTCTGCTTGTAATTGTTGAATATCATTTTCCATATTCTCTATCTTTAAACTAGATATTTGCACAACCCCACCCCTTTTGTTTTTGTATTTTTAGATTCCTTTTATGAAATCAATTTTTTCTTTAATTTTTTCAATAAGATAATCAATTTCTTTTTTTGTTGTGTTTTTCCCAAAAGAAATTCGTAAAGTGCCTGATATATAATCATTAGGAACACCAATTGCTCTTAGAACATGACTTGGTTCCATCAAGTCAGAATGACAAGCACTTCCACTTGAAACACAGATTCCATCTAAATCTAATGCCAATAATAATGATTCACCATCAATGTCTTTAAAAGATAGATTTATGTTATTTAAAGTTCTTTTATCTATATCGCCATTTATTATATAATCTGTCAAGTTATTTTGTATTTTGTTTAAAATATATGACTTTAAGTCTATTAATTTCTCATTATTGTTCTCTATATTTTTATCTAAAAGTTCTATTGCTTTTCCTAAAGCGATAATGCCGATAACATTTTCTGTTCCAGCCCTAAAATGGAATTCTTGAGAACCACCATGTATTAACGGTTCAAACTTTATTCCTGGTTTTATGTATGCCATACCAATTCCTTTTGGAGCATATATTTTATGTCCAGAGATTGACATACAATCTATATTTAACTTTTTGACATCTATTCGTATTTCTCCAATTGCTTGCACAGCATCTGTGTGAAATATTATACCTTTTTCTTTTGCTATTTGCCCAACTTCTTCTATTGGTTGTATTGTTCCAATTTCATTGTTTGCATACATTATAGATATTAAAATCGTGTTACTCTTTATTGAATCTTTTAATTCTTGAGTGTCTATTATTCCATCTTCTTTAACATCTAAATATGTTATTTCAAAACCATTTTTCTCCAAGAATTTACAAGTATTTAAAACAGCAGGATGTTCTATTTTTGTTGTAATAATATGATTTCCTTTATCTTTATTTCCTAATGCGATACCTTTTATTATCATATTATCTGCTTCTGACCCAGAACTAGTAAACATAACTCCTTCTGGATTCATATTAAAATAGTTTGCAATATTACTTCTCACATTTTCGATTTTGTCTCTTACTTGTCTACCAATATAATAGCTTGAACTTGGATTTCCATATAACTGTTCATAATAAGGAACCACTGCCTTAAAGACTTCATTGTCTATTGGAGTTGTTGCATTGTGGTCAAAGTAATAAATTTGCTTTTCTTTCATATCTTCACCTTCTTATTTTTTTAAGGCTCCTTTTAAATCGTTTAATTCAAAATTCTTTTCTAAGAATGTTGTATCATCATATAAATTTACCATATCTGCCGAAGCCCAACCTTGCAAATTTTGTATTAAACTAGGACTTACATTTTTATTACTTAACCATGTAGTCCAATAATGTCTAAATCCATGTATATATACATTTTCACCTAATTCTTCTTCCCAAGATTTTATCCAATTTCTAATTACAGCAGGAGTAGCAGGTTCACCATTTTTTTTTAAAAAGATGCTATTGTGAGTTAATCCTTTTTCTTTTAATATTTTCTCTCTTTCTGGTAGCCATAATTTATAATAAGGTAAAAAAATATCTTTTATAATATACTTTTTAAGCATCTTTCCTGTTTGCCCTCTACCTTTTGTTTTTATTTCTTCTAAAGTCTCTAAAAATATTCCATCTATAACAGTATGATTTTCATCAATTAAATCTGTTGTAATTCTTAATAGTTCACTAAATCTTGCTCCAGAACTGATAACTAATGCAATATAACATGCTTCTTGATAGCGTTTCTCTTTTACTAGTTTGTTTAAAAAACTATCTATTTTTTCTTCTTTAAAAACTGTCTTTTTTCTTACTTTTTCATTTGGTAATTTGTCTATCTTTCTTACAATATTTCTAAATGTAGGATATTCATCATCTAGCATATTTTCAATAAAATTTGACAACGAACTTAAAGAGCTATGCATGTTGCTATATCTTGCTGAATTATATTTTAATTCGGCAACACAATAATCAAAGAATTCATTTAGCTCAATTTTCCTTAAATCTACGAAAAACTTGTTATCATTATTCTCTAAATTCCAAACAAAAAAAATATTAAAATTCGACTTGTAAACTTTAACTGTTCCATCACTATGATTTTTTTTTAAATTGTTTAAAAACATATTTGCAAGCTTCACATTTTTAGGGTTGATTTTTTTCAACTTATCTTCACTAGTAATTATATTTTTAAAAGTTTTTCTTGGCACATTTTTCACCTCATTCATAATTAAAAAAAAAGACAAGAAATACTTAGTATCTCTTGTCTCTCTTTCTAAAAATTAACTTATATAGTTCAAGGGGTTCTGGAATTTCCCATTTATAATTACTTCAAAATGTAAATGATTCCCTGTAGAATTTCCTGTTGAACCAACAAAACCAATAATATCTCCTTGTGAAACATAATCTCCTACATTAACATTATATCCACTACAATGAGCATATCTTGTTTTCATTCCATTACCATGGTCTATCTCTATACACATTCCGTATCCACCACTCCAAGAAGCTTTCACTACTTTTCCAGATTGGAATGCCTTTATTTTAGTTCCATAGCTTGCAGCATAATCAACTCCTGTGTGGCTTGGTCTACTTGCAGACCTATAATATGAGCTGATATATACATAATTTGTTAAAGGCAGAATTCCTTTGTAATTAGAATTTACTCTAACACTAGAACCACCTCTGGTTGTAACTTGAACTTTTTCTCTTGCAATTACAACAGGTGTCGTTAACTCATCATATTTTTCATCTAATTTTTTTTGACTTGTTTCTTGTACTTTTGCCACTTTTGTGGTTGTTATTTTAGAATCTATATCTATCTTTTCTTTATATTTCTCTGCATCTTCTTTAGATGTAAAATAAAAAGTTGTATCGTCATCTATTTTTAAGTTATACTGATTAAACTTAAATGAGATACTACTTGAAGCAATATCTTCAATGTCTGTTTTTCCATTCTCAGTAACTGTTATTGCTCCTAATTTCGCTATAAATTCGTCTTTATCAAAACTCCAACTATCTATTTCTGCAATATCTTTATATTGCTTTCCTTTTTCATCTGCTATTTTTTCGACATCCACAAGCATTTTTTGGGTGTCTATCTCAGTATAGTTAGTGGTACCTATTAAGAAATCAACTGAATTATCTTTAAAAGAATTTACTTTTAAGAACATTGTCATTGATACAAATAATATTATAAATATAGTTATCAAAGACAATATTTTTTCTTTTAGCCCCTTGGCGGGGTAGTGTTCTTTATCTATATAAATCATCTCCTCGTTAAAATTGCCACACTAAACAAGTCTTTTTGTTTTGATAAAGATATTCTAACATATGGAAAAAATTTTGTCAAATTTTTGACTATCCATTATATCCACCAGTTACAATAAATTGTATTACAGTTCCTTGTGGAACTGTTGTTCCAATATTGTATAGTTGGATAGTCGTACTCATACTACCATAATCTCCTACTTCAATATAGTTTCCATCAATACTACTAGATGGGTCTGCCTTTACTAATCTTTCCCCCATTAAGTAAACTGCAAGAGAGTTATTTCCTACTTGATAACTTAATGGAGAAGTTATTTGAGAATTATCTGCTATTTCTGTCGCTGTAGTAATGTAAGCTTCAGAATATGTTGTTGCATTTTTATTTAATTGAATTGTTATTATTTGAGCTTTTATTATATAGTTATATACTTGAAATGGTTGCATATTATTGTGTGGAGAGCCATTCCCTGAAGTGGCAATTGACATAGCACCATGGCTACTCCACCCAGCACCTATATTTATACTTGGTAGATTATCATATTCAATACTGTCGTCTGTTGAAATACCACTTACATTGTTACTAGCCCATTGCACTCCTTGTCCTTCGATGGTTGAGCTTATTAAATTAAAATTGTGCCTATGAGCAGGCATTTCTGTTATTGTTAAAGTATGCTCTAACTCTCCACCATTCTTTCCTATACTATTAAACAAAGCATTAGTAGAGTCATATCCAACTGGGACTCTTGTTCTTAAATCTGGCAAATAGAATTGTCCTTCTATTACAGGATTTGTTCCCCTGTGTCTATCTCCTAATAATTGATATAATTCTGGATAGGCAGCTTGACTTACTGCCTGTCCATTACATATTAAATATCCAGTTGGTGCTATTTCTCCATCATATGGAACTATTGTTCCAATTGGTAGAGCATCAATTGGTGGGGTAGTTATCTCTTGTCCATTTTTTAATATCATTATTTGTTACCCCCTTTTTCTAGCATTATTGGCTCATTATGAACTAAAATTCCATTCTTTCCTACATAGTAGTTATTATTTCTGCCTACTCCTATTTCATATACTGTCTCTGGTTCTTTTAATTCTTCTATTCCAATATTTTTAATATTTATCTTTTTATTGTTTATATTTAATAGAATATCTGAAGTTGTTAAATCTTTAGCTAAAACTTCTCCTCTGTTAACTGTATAGAAAGGATGAGACCAAGATGCTTTAATTATTTCTTTGTCTACCGTATCTAAAACAATATTATATAATTTATTTACTTTGTGGTTAAATAATCTATATATTGGAGCTACTTCCTTATCTTTTTCATTGTTTTCGGATAATACAAAGTCATCCGTTGTTATATCTTTAATTTCTTTTAGTCCTTTTGAAGTATGTACTAGGGTTTCTCCAGTAAAACAAGCCATTCCACCGCCACCTTGAATCTCTAACATAGGTAAGTTTCTATCAGCATTTCTTGAAACAATAACTGTTCCCAAATCATCAGAATAAGTTAATCTTGCACATACATAATAATTTCCTTCTCCAGAAATTGTCATCGACAAATTAAAATATTCGTTTTCTGACTCTGTTATAGAACTTGGAGTAACATCTTCATATGTTGCAGAATAAACATTCCCTGTATTTGTATAATATCCTAACTCAATTTTTGTTAAATTGTAAGAATAACAATCTATACTTACATCAAAAGCAATATTACTTGTTGCAATATCTGTGTCAACTGTTACCACACCATATTCTCCTTGTCTAGCTCTTCGTGCATCATACTCTTTTCCTAAAGTTGGTTCGTCTTTTTGATATTTTTTCAAATAAATCGAAGAAACATATGCTGTATTCCAATTATATATTGGAACAGTATATCTTAATTCATTACTTCCAGGTTTTCCAATATAATATAAATCAGTTTCTGTATATAAACCCCTAGCACTTGCATTAGGATACATTAAATTAATATATTGAGCTGCCGCATAAGAACTTAATTCTCCTGTGGCATAGAATAATTCTTGTGGAATATTTATATTTGATACCAAATTTGTAACTTTATTTTCAACGGTTTCTCCGTCATTCATATATATTGCATTTGCTAGACCTACTGGAACTATATCATTCCCATTTATATCTTTAATCTGATGAGCATTTGTTGTATTTAATGGAGCAGTAGAGCTCTGATTGCTACTTAAAGTTGATACTACAGTTGCAACTCCACTATCGGTTACTGTTGCACCTTTAAATTGTAAATTAGTCCTTTGAGGCATTGTAGTTCCTGTTGAAGTAACTATTGTATGTCCTCCACTACCACCACTGCCAGAAGTTCCAGAAGTTGCAAAAACTCCTGGAATATGATATTCCGTATTAGGGTCTATAGAGTTTGAGTTTTCTAATGCCTTATATTCTTCATAAGTGCAAACAACAATCTTTTTTACTGTCCCATCGCTTATTATTGCTTCATTATTAGAAAGATAATCACTAAGTTTCTCCCCTTCTGCTGTATATACTGCTTCTGTTGTTGTAATTGGAATAAAGTCCTCATTTGTTTCATTATCTACTAATTGTTGTACTGTCTGATTTATCTCAATTGGAGTAACTGGGTCTTTTGCTCCAACTTTTCCACCACCAACAGTAACTTGATTTATTGCAGATACTAGGTCTGTTTTTGTTGTGGTTGATAGTTGGGACAAATCTCCTATTTGACTTTTTAATTCAGCTCCTTGTGCAGCTGTCAGTGCAGAATTAGTGTCTGTTGATTCTAATGTATTATTAAGCTTTACTTTCCCAAATGTATCGTCTGTTGCAATACTATTATTTCCAAGAATTGTAAAGGAAGTTCCATTATATAATAATTCGAATATTGCATTCTCATAAATTTCGCCAGCTTTTACCCCAGTTGTTCCTATAGAATATATTGGTAAGGCATCATTACTATTTATTTGTAAAGTAGAATTATCCGAATTATTTTGAGTATTAAACTTTACAAAGATATGATTTCCATTTTCCAAATTTATAGTAGAATCACTTATAGTGTAATTGTTTCCATTATTAGTTGTTGTATAAATTATATTTTCTTTTTTAAGTTGCTCAACATCTATAACCAATTTATTTGGATTAATTGCCATTTATTTCCCTCCTTTTATACTTTAATTTAAGTCATTTCAAAGTTGTTCTAAAAATAACTTAAATTAGAGTATAAAATATTATACTCTATTTTTTTGAACAACTTACTTGTCTTCTATTTTTTTCTTTCCATACCTTTTTCTATTTTTCTCATTTCAAAGAAATGCTTCATTCTTTTAAAGAATTGGTGAATTCCTGTAGCAGATAATCCTAAAACCATTCCCATATAGATTCTTGTTTTCGTTAATCTTAAAACGGGAAGAAAATCTTTAACTGCTAGCATTATAATAACTCCTATTATCATACTAAATAATGGAATTAAATTTGTATATCTATTTTTTGCAACTTTTGATACTAAAATTTGTTTTAAGCAAAAACAAAAAGCATAGCATATTATCGGAACTGAAATTGCACTAAATACAAAATCTCCCCAAGCCATTGTTAAAAACTCTTCCATTATTCCTCACCTCCATTGTTATTTATTTCAGACTCCTCTTCATCTGAAATTTTTAATGTCTTCTTCATTTCTAATCGTGAAACATGGTAAGAAATAAACACAGATTCTACTGAAGCTTGAAATCTTTTCAGTAAATCAATTTGAGATTCTTCTTCTGCCCCATTAAAATTTTCGTCTGCATAATTAAATACAACCATCCCTATCAAATATCCATCTTTGTCGTGAACTGTTTCTGACATATGACTTTTCACATCTTCAAAAAATACATCATTAACATGAATATTTTCTTTGTTTACATCTTTCATTATACACTCATGTTTGCAAACTTTATCTACCCAATCTGATGTTTGACTATAAGGGACTCTCTGTAATCTTCTAATTTTTTTTGGGATTACAGAATACCTATCATCCTCAGCTAAACATGTTAAAAACATATTACATAGCTTCGAAGTTGCTACAGTTCCATTCTCCAATTGAAGATACATTACTTCATCAGCTTCAGAACGGTCTTTGTAGACTCTACAAAGCTCCTTGATTTTTATTATTACTCTCCTAGACTCTTCATGCTCCCACATATCATATTTCTCTAAAGCCTTTTTTCTTTCACTTCTTCTAATGCTGTCATTTTTTTCCTTAATCTTTGTTGATGTTTTTAACCAAATACCAAATAGAGTGGGTAAAACAACTAAGATGAGTGGTTCTATTTTATCTAAGAGCTCTAAAATTTTATCCATTATATTTATACCTCCCACTCTGACATTATTTAATATTTGTCTATAATATTAGAATTAAAAAAGAGGGAGTTCCCTCTTTTTTATTTACCTGCCATAATAGTATCTATTTCTCCATTTGTTATTGCAACCAAATCAGTATTTTTTACATAATTTGTTAAGTCTACTTCTGTTGTTCCAATTTTTTCAGCTACTGTTCCAGAACCTGTGTCTACAACAATATATTCATCATAAATGTTATTTTGTCCTGGTTGTGTACTTTCTATTAAATATATTGTGTTTTGGTCAGTCATTTCCTCTGTACTTTCAACTACTTCTTTTTTATTAAAGTTTGCAAGTTGTTGAGTTACATATTCTTCTGTAGCTAAATCAGCAGTGGCTTCACTAATAGCTTGAGTAATTTCTCCTTCTGTCATGAAATCAGCAGTTGCACTTGAAATTGCACTATTAACTTGAGTAGCTGTTTGGAAACCACTATCATTTGTTAAGTTACTTACTGCTGTTGGAACGGTTATATTAACTTTTTTGTCTGAAACTGGTTGGTTTGCACCATTTACAGCAATTGTTTCGATAACATTTGCTTGTGCTCCATTAGCAATTCCAGCTAATTTATTCTTTTCTGTTGTTGTGTAGTTATTATCTGTATGAACGTAATCAGCATCTTCAACAAAATTACTATCATTTGTTAAATCACTTGTTTGTGTTGGAACTGTAATGTTAACTTTCTTACTTGTTGGAGTTAAATTACTTCCATTTACAGCGATAGTTTCAATTACGTTTACTTGAGCATTAGCAGCAATTCCATTTAATTTTGTCTCTAATGCTTCTGTAAAGTTCTTATCTGTATGAACATAATTTGCGTCTACAACAAAATTTCCATCATTTGTTAATTGAGATAATTTTGTAGGTACTGTAATATCTACAACTTTTGTATCTTCATCTGGAGTTTGTGCTGCCCCATTTACTGAGATTCCTTTAATAGCATTAACTTCTGCTCCAGCTTCAATTCCTGCTAATTTTGTCTTTTCTGGTGTTGTGTAATCATTTGTTGATAATCCTTTTCCAGATACTTTATCTACTTTATTATTTAATTGTGTTGTTGTGGCATAATCACCAGCAGCTTGAATCCCCAAATTAGCTAATGTATTATCTCCTGAAGCTAATTCATGTCCATTAATTGATGGTTTCCCTGTTAAATCTGCATAAGCTCCTGTAAAACTAGAACTACCTGCATCATTAATTTTTTCTAATAATTCATCTGTTAAATCATTATGAGAAAGTCCCATTCCTGGTACCTTATCTACTTTTCCATCCAAAAAACCTTTTACTTTTGTCCAAAAATATAATAACCCATTTTGGTCTAAATATTTCTTTTCTGCCATTTGGCTATTCCCCCTTATCACCTTTAAAATTTATATGATTGATATTTCTAAAATATTAAATAATATATTAAAAATAATTTCAAAAATATTTAAAAAGTTCTTAATTTCTTCTAATCATACCAAACATAGTTATCAATCCATGTGGCAGAATCATCCCATTTGCCAACATAATTGAATTTTCCTTCTTCAGCTAAAATCCAACCTTCTTCTAATATAGGAGCTTTACCACTAGTTGCCACAAATAGACTACTATGTCGCCCGAATACAAATCCGTCCTCACAATCCATATAAAATCAACCCCCTATATATCTCTAAAGATTAATAATTTCCATATACTATAAATTCGATAGGAGTACCTATAGGAATACTTTGTCCAATATTGTATAGCTGAATAGTTGTGCTTATACTACCAGTATTTCCTACTTCAATATAATTTCCGTCTACACTACTAGATGGGTCGGCTTTTACAAGCTTCTCTCCCATCACATAAACTGCTAAAGAATTATTTCCCACCTGATAGTTTATTGGAACTATTATTTGAGAATTGTCTGTTATTTCAGCAGTTGTTATTTGTAGACTTCTATTGACAGTAGTTTTGTTTGACAACAATGTCTTTATCTTTGAAAAGAAATAAGATAATCCAGTTAAATCTAAATACTTCATTAATAACATCCTCCTACTGTCTTAAAATTATATCTATTTCCATGTTAGTAAGTGGTATGGTATCTTCAACAGTTTGAGAAACTTCTGTAAGTTCTACTAAGGCATTGTTTAAGATAGCTCTTACTTCACTACCTTGTTGCCCATTATTAATTTGTGTCGCTGCCATATACTCACTCCTTTCTTACCAACAATAAGCAATATTTACTTGTACTGCCTTATCAAAAATTAAAATCTTTATTACACTTGTTGAATTATGGTAAATCCCAGAAGTAGGAATAGTTATTGTTGTTCCATCATTAATTGAAAATGTTGTTCCAGCAGGAGCTTCTATACAAATATCTGCAATATGAAAAGCATCTTCAGTAAAGTTTCTGTTTTTTGCTATTGCATTTTGTTTTTCATGTTCAAGTAATATTGGTATAACATTTGTTCCAGCAGTTGTTGTTCCTGTCCAACCTCCTGCATTTCTTCCTTGTTGATATGCTCCCATTTATTATCCCCCTCTCTAGTTTTTAGAATCCATACTTCTTGTTATTTTGTAAATATTATATCCTGTTATTTTTATATCTGATTTATCATCTAATACTTTCATAATATTTGCTATATCTGAAAATGACATATGTTTTCCAGCATATACAATATCTTGAGTTTTAGATGTTCTAACAATCAAGTTATATGTTGCATTCTCTTCACTTGTTATATATTGCAAGTCTTTTGTTTCATAAAATACTTCCAATCCAATAACATAAGCAGTTGCATCACATAAAGTTCTTACTTGGTCTTTTGTTACCAAAAATACTATTTGTCCTAAACTGTCATAAGCAAATACATTTTCTGTTTGAGCTGACTCAATCATTGTCTGAATTGTATCAAATTGTGTAAATCTTTCCCCTCTTGATTTTATTATTGTTTTGTTTTTTTGCGTAATATCAAAAAAAGGGAATGCTCTTAATGTAATTAGTCCATATTCTTGGCTATCATCTAAATTGAAGTCAATAACATCTGTGAAGTCTACTAAAAGTCTTTCCATCTATTTATCTCCCCCTTTTTCTCTTCTTTGTTGTTTTGTGGGACAGTCAAACTTCTTATATAAATCACTCATTTTCACACATCTCTGAATTGTACACCATCTGACCATTCCACAAGGTCTATTTGTAATACTACATTTTACATCTACTCTTACTGAGTTAGACCTATTTATTGCATATTCACATAAAGGATATGTCATTCAACACACCTTCTCTCTATGATTCTTTTTTTGCTGTTTTCTTTTTTCTTTTATTTGTTTTCTTTTTTTGCTTTGGCTGTTTTATTTCTGTTTCTTTAGATATGTCATCCAAAGCATTGTCTTTTTTTGTAACTTTCTCCTTTTTTGGCTCCTTTTTTTTCTCTTCTACAATACCTTGAATCGCATATCCATAAGGACATCCAATGTTCTTTACATCTTGTATAGGTGTCATTTGCCCATTAGGAAAGTAAGTTACCATTTTACACAAATTATTTATCTTTTTACAATATAAGTATTTTTTTAAAGGGGTTGATTTATCTACGACATTTGGACAAAAATTTTCTTCATTAAACTGCATATTTTTCACCTCTTTATAAAAAAAAAGGTAGATAGTTCTTTTGTTTTACTATCTACCTCCACTTATTTCTAAAATTCTCTATGCTATAAACTTTTCAGCAATATTTTCTACTACTGTATTCTCTACAGCTGTATATTCTGCATAATCGTCTGCTTCTGCTGGCACAATATCTTTTGCTGCCACCTTCTTGTATAATGGCTGTGTATCATCTACAACAGTTAGTGTCGCATTTTCTCCAATTGTTACAGAAATATCTTGAGCAACTTTACCTAAATTATAAATTGTCACTGCTGAGCAACCATTGCATAATCCGTTTATTGTTCCATCTGTTATGTTTATTTCTAATTTGTTACTTTGCCCTTCAAATGGAGATGTATATGTTCCTGCCATACAAGCAATAGCGTCACCTAACCATACATTTCCTTGGAAACTATAATAATCTTTTATATTATCATTACCAGAAGAAATAGAATTAATAGTTCCACCATTTACATTTATTGTTCCCATTCTAGCATTTATACCACCATTTAATGTTCCACCATTTACATTTATTGTACATGGTGCTGGCATATAAATTGTAGCATCTGTATCTGAAGTTAACTCTCCATCTTCAATTGTAATTATAGAATGTTCTGAATCTTTATTATTTGAAGAAATACAAGAATCTTTTGAGTGAACATTTCCTCCATTGATTTCTAATTCAGAATCTCCAACAAGATTTATTCCATACAATGTTGTTGAGTTTACATTTCCACCTGCTAATGTTAACTTAGCATTTTCAACTTGAACAGCACTTTGTTGATGACTTGAATTAATAGTTCCTGTTCCAGTTACAGTAGTATCTCCTTGAATAAGAACAGCTTGTGCTCCTGCCTCAATATTGTTTGCCCCTAAATCTAAAGTTATTGGTTTATTTATAACTAAATGTTTAGTCAAGTTAATATTGTTATCTATTTTTACAGTTCCACCCTCTTGAACTTCTACTAAACCTTTTTCTAAACTATCTTCATCGTTAGCTTCTACAATAGTTGGAATATATTTATTAAATGTTAATGTTATTGTTGTATCTTGGTGTAACGAATCTTTGTCTCCGAAAACAAAAGTTTTATTTCCACCCTCTTCTGATAGCCATAGAATAAATTGGTTACCATTTGTTGCTCCCCATTGTTGTGCATATACATCTTCTGTTTCTCCACTTTCAAATTCATATCCACTTACTGCAATAACATTTCCTCTTGGAATTCCCAAATCTAATAGCAATCCATACCATTTCTCATTTCTTCCTGCACCATTATCATATGATTGGAATGGGGCTGTTTGTACAATTGTTATAGTATTTTGTCCCTTATTAATAGTGAAAGAATTTTCATTATTTTGATATTCTTCTCCAAGACCTCCATCAAGAGAAGTCTTAGATACACTTACTAATTCTAAGGGGTCTTCAGACCCCCCACTAGGGTGTAACTTCTACATCAACTGTAGCAGTTAAGCCCTTCTCTTCTTGTTTAATTGTTACTTCTGTATCTCCTGAAGCAACTGCTGTAACTAAACCAGCAGCATCTACTGTAGCAACTGCATCGCTACCACTTGTAAATGTTAAATCTTCATATGGTACATTTTCTAACATATTAGGATTTTCTCTTGAATATCCTTTTACAACAATAGTTTCTGTTTCGTTTGCTTCAAGTGAAATTCCTCCACCTAAAACAACTATCTCATCAATTCTATCCCAGATTGAACCTTGGTTTAAAACTTGGATAATGTAACCTAATGTTCCATCATCACTTGGACATTCTCCCTCTTGTACTTCATAATCAGCTAAAGCAGTCATGTTTAATACTGTTGTAGCATTAGCTGTTTGAGATAAGTCAAGGTTTAAATCTCCATTTAATTGAGCTTTTGGAATTACAATTTGTAATTCTCCAGCTAAAATATTTCCTGTTCCAGATTGTCCTGTTGTTGAATATAATGGAGTTCTTAAAACAGCTCTACCAATTTTTGGAGAGAAGTTAGAACCAATTCTGAATATTTCTGCACTAGAAGTTTGAGTATAATAGTAAATACATACTTTATCTCCAGCTTTTCCTGCTTCATATACGAATTCTTTTGTTTCTGGGTCTATTGTAACTTTTTCATTGCAGTTTACATATCCTACAACTTCTCCTGTAATAGAACCAACTGGTGCAACAGGTGTACTTGTTACTTTTCCTACTGCCTTTCCAACATTATCTTCAGTTCCTTCTGCTAAAGTTAAAGTTTCACTTACTTGATATGTTCCATTAGGCATAATTGTTGAACCAGTATTCAAAGCTAATCCCTCTAATGAGAAGTTTGCTGCTGTCATTGTTACTGTTAATGAAGCATCTGAAGGTATTTGAATTTGAACAGCATTACCAATTCCACCTCTAATTTCATTTAATGTTACAGATGTTGCAATGTTTCCTTCTGTAATTGTACGAGATTGGAATAATAATTCGTCTGTTGTTAAATCATAAAAGTCAAAATTATATATACCTTGTGCATATAAATTTTCATTTGAACAACTCATATTTTTTCCTCCTTATTATTATTTATCTTTTTTAATTCTCTTTAGTGTGTATTTTTTACTCCTATACCAAAAGTTTTTGCTAAATCGTTTACCGTCTTTAATTCCTTTGTTGTATCTTTTGATTTTGTCATCCAACTTTTGAAAGGATTTCCACCTTTAAAAGTTACAAATCCACTCATTTCAGCAGATTTGAATATCTTATAATTAATTATATTATCATGACTTTCTGTCATTCTTTTAAATCTATATATAGACCACCTTTCTATATCTTTTATGTCTATTTGACTAATTGCAGCTACAGAAAATATTTGGTCTTCTATAGTTAAATCAGAATTTGAGTTTAAAGAATCAACTCTTTTATTTGCCTCTAAAATTCTTTGATTCTCTTTTAAGTCAACCACTTCTATTGCATTCTGGTAACATATCAAATCTTTTACCCTATTAAATTTTCCACTACTTATTTCAATTTCTTTACCATTTTGAACAACAATTAAAGCTAACTTTCCATCTTTATTGTTAACTCTAATGCTTTCATCCGACACTCTAAAAGCAAGTTTTAAAATAGTATTTAGTCTTTCTTGAAAAGTTTTATCGTTCTTCGCAAAGAAAATTGCTAATTCTAAATAACTTAAAGTAGAAAGTGCTTCTGATAATCCCCCGAAATTTAACTCCATTGGATTTATTTGTAGTGTTGAGATACTGTCATAAAATTCATATATGTTTCTCATCATGACTGGATATATATGTAAACCATATATCTCTATTGGAATTTCCCATAAAAGGTTTTTATCATATTTTTTAAATTTTTCGGGTTTTTCCATTAACAAACTCCCTTTCTATTTCCAGTCCAATTACAGCTCATATTGAATATATATCCACTGAATTGCGTATTAAATCTCGTAAAATCAGACCTGTCACTCATTCTTTGTGGAGAATCGTATGAAAACATTAAAGTTCCTATTCCACTAATCTCTCTCCCATTTAAAGTTTCAAAAATTTCTTCTTGTAATAAGTCAGTCCTATTAACTATAATGTCATCAACTATAATTGTGGAAATAGCATTATGGCATGGAAGTTCTATAGTCCATGTTGCATTACTCATGAATACATCTTTCGGTAAAATTCTATCTCTAAAAATTCTGATTTGTTGTACTTGCCCTGTGGTTTCTTCACTTAATGGAGTATTAGAAAAAAATACTCGAAAATCATTTATGTCGTTTTTCCCATCATAAATTAAAGCCCTTTTTTGTTTACTTGTTAAGTTTGGTCTCTCCAATGGTCTTGCAATTGGGTCTCCATTCTCATCAGTAACATAATACAATAACTTCCATATATCTTCATTATAAAAAAGATATTCTGTAACGATTATATAAGGAACTCTACTTATACCTTTAAAACTATTATATTTATATTTGTGTGGTATTTCCATTATATAAGCCCCCCTAATCTAACATATATTGTATTCACTGTTTCTCCAGTTATTGTTGATACAGCTTCAATTTTTAATTTTCCTTTATTAAATGCTCTGTTATTTATAATTTTGAACTCATTACAATTTTTTATATCTCCACCAACAGGAAATACACTATAAAAATAGTTTTCATATTTGTCTTCATTTGGGATTCCAGACAATACGATTTCAAATTTTTCTTCGTCTGGAACAAAATCTTTATAATGATAAATTGTGAATACTTGTTCATCTCCTTGCAATATAGTATCTACATCAATTGGAGAGAATTTATAGTATTCTATATTTGGTAAATTTTCTACACTATTGATAATAATACTGTCAAAGACATCTAAATTATGTTCGAATCTCGCAATTATTTCAGCTTCTCCATAATCTAATATCTTTATGTTTCCCAGTTCATCTACATTTACCACTTCTTGATTTGTGCTTTCCCAAGTTACCTTATAATCAGTTTGTTCTTCATTTTTAAATACTATTGCATTTAATTTGGTTTCAAATCCCACTTTTTGTGTAATCTTTTCATCCCCATCTATCTTTACACTATACATTTTCATTTTATACACTTCTGGAATATTATTATATAAGTCATCCTTTGAATCTCCATCATCTACTTCATCAGCATTTCTTCTACTTAATTCTAAAGAAAGAATTGCCTCATTTGTTTCTTCATCATTCATAAAGTTTTTAAAACCATATACACTATATATTTGCCCTTGAATAATATTTGGTGCAATTCCACCAAATATAAATTTCTGATTTTCGGTTATAGTACTAGTTACTAAATCTCTACGAACATCTAAGAAAATATTTCCTTCTGGAGGAACAATATTTGAACGACCAGGGGCAGCCTCTAACATCTTGTCAGAAACTACACATCTATATTGAATTAAATTTCCATAATCATCTACCCATTTTATATAATTATTTGTTTTTTCTATATGAGCAATACAATCATAAGCATGATTCTTTGTTATGGTCTTTATAATCCAAGTTGTCTCTTTATTGTCATAAATACAGGTAATATAATCTCCTATATTGAATTTAAACTCTTTATATGGAAAGGATAACATTTTCATAAATCCTACCTGTTTGAATTCATAGTTTCCTTCCCCTATCCATACATGATATGAGGTTGTATAGTCAAAGTTTTTATAAACTTTTTGATACTGTGGGTTTCTAAAAAAACTTTCTGCTAGTTTTATACTGTTTTGGTCTTGGTCGACTTCCCAATCACCATAAAATGGAATTTTATTAAATCTATTTTCAAATAGATTTGTATTGGAGATTTCTTGTGCTTCTTTCATTACAAAACCTCCTATCTATAATCTTTCTTTATAGTTTTTCTTTATTTCTTTTTGGTTCCTACTTTTATCCAAAACTAAATCTGGACTTTTTGAATATGTATAAGCATTTATAGCAGCAGTCCAATTATATCTTGTTGTTTGGAGTAATTCGCTTACCCTCTTTATATGTTCTGCTTGAGAATACATTTTTGCTCCAACTCCATAAAGTTGTTGATTCATTAATGTACTTTTATTTAGCTGATTTTGATAGAATGCTACTACCATTCCATTTGCCAAAATACTTTTTTCTTCGATTTCTAAATCATCATAAAAGTATCCTATGCAAAATACATATATATTCATTTTAATCCCATCTTTAGGAGCATTAAAAAAAACAATACTGTTATTAGTTTCATTTTTGTAATAACTATTCTCTGGCAACATAACATAAACTCCAGTATTTTTTGATGATTCTTCTTCTACATAAATTTCTGTATCAAAAGAAAATGGACTAGAAATTTTAAATTCTTTTTCTAGTCCATCACCAATTATACTATAAGTTTTGTAGCTATATGGTTTGATTGTAGTTAAATCTTTATAACAGCGAGTGTTGAATTCTGCAATGGAAAATTGTAGAAATCTATATAGAAACAAATATTTTTTATATAAAGGAGCCTGTCGAATTTCTTCGCTTTCCATTATTACTGTAGCTAATTCATAAATTTCTTCAAATTTTGTCATCAAATTCAACTCCCTTTACTTAAGATTAGTTTTTCCAATCTCCTCTTTTGAATTCTAAACCAGATAGTAAATTTAAAAATGTTGTTGTTCTATTAGAACAAAATAGCTTATTTAGATAAATTATTGTTTGACTTTCTTCATTTCTTGGTAGCAATCCTTTATCTACTAAATCTAAAGCTTTATAACATAATTCATGTTCTAAAGTTCTTTCTTTTCTTGTTTTAATTAGATTTTCAAGAGAAGAATAATTTTGTGCTATATTTTCTGGAGACAATAACTCAATAACATGTTTCTCTGACAAATCAAATAATTGAACTATACCAAATTTCTTATAGTTCTTTTTATCAACAAATTCTAGTACTCCTAATTCGAAAAGTTTTCTCATTGTACCAATTTTTAATGCTAAAGCAATATCTTCTTTGCTAATAGGTCTTCCTTGAATTCCTGCTTCAATATAATAAGCACTCTTTCCTTCAGAATCTAGCACGAAGTTAACTTTTCCTACACTATTGTTGTTGATATAAACATATTCATCATCGTCATCATCTTTATTTTTGCCTTGTCCTGCCATAAATGTTAGCATTAAATTTTTCAAGTCTTCTATCTCTTTATCTCTTTTAGCTAACTCTGCATTTAATATTTCTATTTGGTCTTTTGTAGTATCTTGTGGAGTTGAAGAAACTTTCTCTTCAACTTTTTCTTCAACTCCCTTTGTTAAATTTGTTTTTGGCATATCTCTAAAAACTCCTTTCTAAAACTTTCTAATATAAAAATTAAACAACTTGTACACCAAAATGAGATTTTGTTACTAAACCTACATCCCAATACATTCTTGCCCAATATACCATTCTGTCTAATCCTTCTTCATTTCTATTTCCATCTTTGTAATATACATCAGCAACTCTACTTCTTACCATTTTTACTGGTTTATCTCCATCATTTCCTGAGATTAATAGAATTATATCATTTGGTACTCTTTGATTTAATTGGCTAGTAATTGTGTTAATAGCATTAGGAATTACAACTGTTCTAATTCCATATAAATCAGTGATGTAACCATTTTTAACTAATTCATCTTGTACACTGAATCCAGTTACAACATTTCCACTTAATGCGTTGAATGCTAAAGCTGTTCCATATGCTTGTACTTCTGAACTATTTAAACTTCTGATTTTCTCAGCCATTGTCATATAGTTTGTTACAGAGAATGTTGTCTCATAGAATGGTGTTAAAGCACTTGTTACTGAGAATACTTCATTAATTATATCTGCATATTGTTGTGCTCTGAAAGAGATAGCAACTTTTGCAATTTCTCTACCAAAGTCATATGTTCCATTTCTTAATTCATGGAATGGGAATGATACAGCACAATCTTTTGGCTTTGGAGTTAATGTGATTGAGCTCATGTATGATTGATTATATCTACTTACATTTGCACCAAAAGCTCCATCTTGGATTGGGTATATCATTTTGCTATCAATTACGAATGATTTAGAATCTTTTGGGTCACAATCAACGATGTTAGCAAATAATAAAGAATCTTCAACTTCGTTATCAGCAACAACTGAAACTAATGCTTCAATTACGATAGCGAAAGCTAATCTTTCTACTTCTTTGCTTGTCATCATTTGGTTTTGTCTTACTTGAGTTGCTTTTTCAAAATTTTCTAAACCATATGTTTGGTCAATAGCATATCCAAATAATGCTTTGCTTACTTTTGCATTGTATGTTTGATAATCTGTTTTTACATCATCATAGTATTTTACTGGGATGATTGCTTCACTAAAATATCTTTTTGCAGCCATTCTTGTTAAGTTAGCTACTGCTTTTACTATTCCTAAGTAGTCTTCGTCTACTTTTCCTCTTGTTGATTCTGAAAATGTTAATACATTTAAACCAACATTTTGATTTTCACTTCTTACTTCACTAAAGTTCATAAAAATCGAATCCTCCTTGTTTGTTTATTTTTTTCTAGTCTTTATGATGAATGGAGACAACTACATCTCCATTCTGCTTTTCCTTGGTTGTTTGTTTTTTTGGTTAATACTAAACAATAATATTAGTCTCTAGCAACAATAACTTCTGCTACTTTTTCTGTTTGCATACCAAACATTCCACCAATTCCAACTTCTGACATTTTCTCTATTTTTAGAGCTAGTCCTGTAGCTGGCATATCTTCTTGAACTGTCCATTTGTAGTTTCCAGCTGTTGGTACTAAGAATTGTCCTACAGCAGGTGTTCCTGTAATTGCATTAACACCAATTCTTAATGTTTGAGCTTTTTCAGGTCTTAATACTACACATGGAATTTCACTATTGAAACCATATTCTAAGAAGTTTGGTTGTCCTTCTGGTCTTCTTCCATCTGGTAATGTCTCATATCCTCCATTTAATACGATTCCATAGAATACTGTGTCAGCAGCTGGTTTTTCAGCTTTGTAAACTTGTCTGTTTTCAAATGAATCTTCTAATTCATCAATTTCAATTAAATATCCACCATATAGAATATCTGCACCTTGTGCTCTAGCATAAGCTAATTTAATATTTTGTGGTGTTTGTGTTGTTTCTCCTATATAACCCATAGTTTTTCCATTCCTTTCTTTATTTTATTTTTTTATACTAGATACTTGTATATCTATCTAATATTTTGTCTTCATCAGAAATTACTTCTGATTCAGCATATTTTGCAGCAACATCTGGTTGCTCTGAATACATATTGATAACTTCAGTTATGTTTTGGAATCTTGTTTTCATTCCATATTTTTGAACTTTATCTGCCATAAAAGCTTTAAAATCTTGATAAGAGAAGTTATAATCATTTATTTTCTTGATAATTTCATCTCTATCTTCTTCATCAAATTGTGTAACACCAAATGTTTTGAAGTAGTCAGATTTTTGTTGTTCTAGTTTATTTAACTCAGCTTCTTCTTTGTATTCAAGTAATTCTTTAATTTCTTTTTCAGCTTGTTCATACATAGCTTTGTATGGTTTATAAGCTGCTAATTCAGATTTTAAATAAGCGATTTTTTCTTGATATGCTTTTTCGTTTGCTTGATATGTCTTTCTTTCAGCTTTAGATAATGGTTTTTCATCTTCGCATTCTGCTTCTTCGCACTCTGCTTTTTTATCTTCCATTTCTTCTACTTTTTCTCCACAAGCCATATCTTCTTTAGCTTCTGGATGACATTCCATATCTGCACAATTGTCTTCTTTTGCTTCACATTCTGCTTTTTTAGTTTCTTCCATTTGTGCATCTTTGTTGTCTTTTTTCATATCATCTTTTTCGTCTTCTCTACCTTTTGCAGTTTTTTCTTTTTCTTTTCCTGCTTTTATATCTTCTTTGCTATCAGTTTCCTCTTTTTTAGATTCTTTTGCAGCAAAAGTTTCTGTTGCTTCTGCTTGTGTAGGGTCAACTTTTTCTTCTCTATTTTCGCTTATTACTTCATCTAAGTTTTCAGCTAAAGTTTCTTTCTTTTCTGACATGTTTCCTACCTCTCCTTTCTCAAATTTTTTATTTATATGTCCATTATCTACTGATAATGCTTTCTCACTATATTTAGATAATAATTCTAGTTCTACATTAGATTCTCTTATTAAAGATTCATATAAAGAAATGTCTTCTATATCAATCTTTCCTTCTTCAAATCTAAGAACTCTTAAACCAGCATTTGGTATTCCTGGTTTTACATTTGCTCCTAATAGGCATATTCCATTAAAAGAGAAATCCTTTATATCAAAAATTCCATCAACATCTTCATAGTCAAATAAAGAGATTTCCATACTAATTGTTGTTTGTCTTTCGTTTTCTTCGTTTCTTGCAATTACCTCGAAAAAGTCTGGGAAATATTCTTTCCATACAACTATGTCTGCAACTAGATATTCCATTCCCATTAAATCTTTTTCAAAATGAGCATTACAACTTTCTGGTATGGTTCCTACTGCATAAGTTTGTTTCTTCTCTCTATCATTCTTTGCATGAGATTTAAAATCTTCTTCAAGGTCATTATATATTCCTATTAAGGGAATATTGTATAATGTTGGAATAGCTTTTTGTATAGCTTCTTTTGTAAAAGAAGTCATATTATTATTTATTCCTACATTTACTATCTTTGCCCTAACAATTGCATGGTCTTTATGAGTATCAAGTATGTCATAATCGTTAATTTCATAACTTAATTTTTTCATCTCTTTCACACTCATTCACCATTCTTTCTTTATTATTTTTCTTCATTGTCTTCATTTTTTGTTGGTCTATTAGCTGTCCACTCTGTTAATAGTGCTTGTAGTTTTTCACCTTTCATAAAAACACTAAATGTTCTATTTGTCTTTTTATGAGTCTCTTTTGCAATAGGTTCTAAACCATTAGCTACTATAAATTTATAAAGTGGCAAACTAAAACAACAATATATATCATTCTTGTCTAAGCTCTTCCAGTTTACTATTTCCATTTATTTTAAAACCCCTTTCTAAAAATTATAGACCTTGATTATTTTCATTTGTCTCATCTTCTCTTGTCTGCTCTCCACTGTCTGACAATTCTGAATCATCTTTTCTAGGTCTGCCTACTTCATTTTCATTGTTCGCATTTTCTTGTCTTCTATCTTTATCTTCGCCACTTAAAATGGCTTGCCCACTAGTATTATATGCACTAGCAATAGGTATCATCTTTTCTTTTAACTTACTTGTTTCACCCATTAGTAACATATATTCAAAGTCTTGTGGCTCAAAACCTAAATTTGCTCCTAAATACTCTGCTGGCATATTTGCTCCAGTAAATACATTTTGAGCTTCTTTTATTTCTTGAGAATCTCTATATGAGTTTCCAAAGAAATGAACTTTCCAGTCTTTATCATTTACAAACATCATTAATAATAAATTAGTACAAATTGTAAATTGATTATATATATGACTAACAAAACCAAAATCCACTAAATTAGAAAAATCTATAACTGCATTATTCTTGGCTTCTCCAACACCCATTACATTTCCAGCTATACCTACAGAACTAAAGAAGTTTTGTTCTCCTAATCCTACAATATTGTTTTGATTACTTGCATTTTCCAATGCTATTGGGTCTTTGACATCTAATGGCGTACTAAATGTTACTACCCCTGCTGGTAATGCAGCTTGTAATTGTTGTATTGTTTGTTTTGCTAGCTGTAATGGTACTTGAGGTTTTTCTGCTCCATCATATGGAATTACTTGTGGAATAATGCACCAAGTTTCTAATATAGCCTTTTGCTTTGCTAAGTTCTTGTACTCCAATATATCTAATGCATCAGGCAATAAACCTGCTAACAATGGAACTGCTGTTGGTCTATAAGAATCTGCACAAAAACAAAAGCCATGTATTGGACTTATTGGTACATATATTCTTCCTCGTGCATTTTTCTTTGCTTTAGCATCTTCTTTTTCTAAAGGTGCCATTAAGTTTTCTATTAAACTGTTATAATATTCACATATTTCAGGTGCTAATTGTTTTGTATCTATTAGTGTTCTAAAATACCATAAATCTACTTCAAAACAAATCCCCACAGAACTCCTTACATTTGTAACTCTACACATATCTATAGGTAATCTTATAAAGTCTAAAAAGTCACTGCCCTTTTTAAACATATAAAAACCTATTCCATTCTTAATTACATCTGCTACAATTCTTGGGAACTGTTCCTTAATCCTCATTGATTGTAATAAGTTATATGCCTTTCTTTTACTTTTTTCAAAGTCCGTCATTTCTTTTGGTGGTCTTTTAGGTAAAAGATAATATTTAAAAGAAAATAAGGAAATAAAATATTCTTCTACTCTATCATATTGCAGAATATTATTCCTTACAAACTCAGCAATACTTCTTAATTCATTAGCATGTTGTTCTGGATGTTTTAAAAGTTCTCTTACCTTATTTCTATCTGCGGGTGAACTACTTGGATACATTCTATCAGTAATTAAACCAGCATATATTGGGTCATATGAGCCAGCATCAGCACTTTTGATAGTGTCTGTCTGTAGTTGAGTTAATACAGACTTTATAGAAAACTTTAACTTTTCCATATCTGTGGCTTCATCATGTTGAGAAATACTTACAAAATAGTCTGTTACTCTATCTAATAATTGCTCTCTCATATCATACATATCTTTGTAACTATTTTCCCTTGCAAATTCATTTAATTCTTTATAATAGTTTTCATAAAACTTTATTAAATCCTCATCATTTTTATTCTTTGAGTCCTCTTTTTCTGTTTTAACTACTTTCTTTCCCACTTCTTCACCCCTTTCAATAGTAAAGATTCATATTATAATTTCCAAAACCTACTGTCACATAATCATTGACATCTTCACTTGTAGGCTCTTCTTCTTCATCCAAATACAATTTCGCAAAATATAACATATACGAAATACTTGAAAATTTGTCCTTTGTTATTTTACTATTAATTCTTTTTATAGTATATCTTGGTTGGGCTTCATTACTTTGTCCCAGTTTTATATTAGTAACCTCATTTATAAATGCAGTTACTTGATTACATTGCATTTCTACCGTACTCCAATCTACACCTAAATTAAATTTATATATGTCATCTCTTGTCAATTTTTTATTCTCATCTTTTATATTTTCATTTTCTTTATCTATTATTGCTTGTTTTACATCATTAAAGGTTCCTAACATTAAAACAGTTCCAGCATTAAACATATTCATAAAGTTAACTATAATTTCATGATTTTTACTAGAACTCTGTACACCTTTACTAGAAACCATTAAGTCCCAAATTATCTTTGGTGAGTTCTTGTTTTCTGGTTTCCTTGTGATTTTACTAGATTCAAACATTAGGTCAAATGACCCAAGTTGCGTATTTGTTTCTATATCATAATGATTATTCATTAATTCTTGAACTAGACCTTGTCCTATAGCATTTGCATCTATAACTAGACCTTTTACTTTTGATTTCACTAAATCATAGTCTCCACCAAATGCTAAAAAGATTTTTTTAATAAAAATTGCATCAGATTTAAAATTTCCACTTGTTGGAATAGTATAAAGTCCAACAACATGTATTTTATCTATTTTCCCATTTGCTTGCTTTAATACCCTACCTACACAAATACTTGTAGTATCTGTACCAGTACCAGCAACATCGACCGCCATAACATATTCTGCTCTATCTTCTCTTTTATTTATCTTAAATACATCTTCAAATCTTAATGCTCTAGCTTTTATTAGTCTGTCCATTCTAATGATGGCTCCGTCTATAGTTCCTACCCATTCACATAAATAGTTTTTCCTAAATTCTGTTTCATTATCTTGTCTTTCTTTGTCAACAATACTTTTATCAGCTCCACCTACCCTATAAGGTAGACGCCAGTCAGCTCCAAATAAGAAGCCTCCCTTTAAGTTAATCATATTTTTATATATATTTGTAATTGTTTCAAATTCTTCACTATTCCTATATCCAGAAGTTGTCATTGACAATTCTTGTCCATTTAGCTCCTCTGGGTCTGGAGTCGAACTTCCAATAGGTACTCTTGCAGAACCTTGCATCATTGGAGACACAATGTCTTTATAATCTGTATGGTCGATAAGTGCTGACTCCTCTTTACTTAAAGCTGTCCTTCTTCCACCTTTTGTGGCTTGAATTACTGGAGTACTCATCAACCAAGACCCATTTTTAAAGTTTACAGTTCCTGTGTCTTTTGCAAATTGGGGTTTCTTACTTCCTTCCCAACAGATTTCTTTTTTTATGGCTGGAAAGAATCTTAAAATTTCTGTATGCTTCTCTTTCCACATAGATACAATTTGTTCTTTTGTTCCAGAAGTAATTCCTAATTTTGACCCTGGATAAAAAATGGCTTTATGATATAATGCCATTATATCAATCAAAGTATTATGACATACTATTCCATTTGCAATAAAAGAATGTGTCTTTGGCATACAGACATCATAAACAAATTCTTGTCCCATATCTTTAATTTCTTCTACTTTGTCATAAAAGAACTTATGGTTTACTATCTCTTTCTTTTTTAGAAAATCTTTGGGTTTTTGCAATGAATTGTATGTCATCTTTCTTTCTTTTTTTAATCCATCTAAAATATGGTTCTGCTTTTCTTTTAAGTTTATATACTCTTTATTTTCTATTTTTTTGTTATTCCTAAAAATACAAATATAATCATCTTGAGTTATATCTTTTGCTTCCTTCCATTTTAAGTCCCCATTTTTTCCTACTGTCAATAAGGGATGGTTTTTTGTACATTTTATAGAGTATCCAAGATGACTCTTAATTTCTATAACATCTTGCTTTCCATTACACATAATATGGCTAGAATATTCTATATTCCCATCTTTATTTATTAATGGAATCTGTCTCTCTACAATCGTTTCTTTATCTTCAAACTTAGGGGCATTACATTCTTTAAATAACTCCCCTATAGTTCTATATCCTTTGTCAGTTAATATTTTCGTATCGCCTGTAACACACTTACTTCCTCCGTCTAGGAATACAATAATATGGTGTTATAAACCTTGCCATGGTTCTTAACATTACTCTTTGGTAATCTCTAAAAAAAAAGATTTGTTTTCCACCTTGTTTAGACAAATAATCAAAAAACAAGTCGGGGTACCATTTAAAGAAACTTACTAACTCTGAATATTTATGACTATTATTAGAGAAATGCTCGAAAAACATTGGTTTCCTTAACGGAGAAGTTGGTGAAAAATCTTCTGGAGTTAATTTTTTCTTAGCCATCTTCCTCATCCTCCTCAGGACTGTCCTCTAAGTTTGGATTTAACCATAGTGGTTCAACATAGTTGTCTCCCAATTCTTTAAATACTGCATTCCTCTCTCTTTTTTCTTTTCTAATTTGGTCGCTATCATAACCTCTTCTTTTCATTTCTGAAACAAATCTTTCATCTATATATTTCCATACATCTTCATAATTAATTTCTGGCAATTCCATTAGTCTGCGACAATAATTAACAACTTCCCATATTATAAAATCTATATCATCATATGGCATCTTTTTCATTTTCGGCATAATAGGAATAACAGAGTCATACTCTTCAACTAGCTCTACCAGTGTAGTCCAACTATCTACACCTTCTCCAAAATCTTCGGCTGTTAATTGGTCTAATTTTATTCCTGCATTTTTTGCTGCACTATCTGTTAATTTTTGCCATTTTTCAATTTCTGATAATTCTCCTTTTCCAATTGCTCCATCTAGTTTTACTTTCAATCTTACATACTCTACTAAAGCATTGGTTTGTATAATATTTTTCTTTGATTTAAACTTCGATAGTTCATTAAACAATGCTTCCATTCTATCATATTCCTCTGGAGTAAATCCTGGACCCCATTTCTTCACAATTTCATTCTGTTTTTTCTTACTTCTTTCTATTAAATCTACATTTTGTTCTTCAAAAAAAGCTACAGGAACAAAATCGTTATCCCCAACAAATTTGAATATGTTTCCACTGAAATTACTATGTTCAAATGTTAATCTTTCAGCTGGAATATTATATTTATTGTTATATTGACTCAATTCTATTCTATAATATGTATATAACATATTTATATCATCATCTTTTATTTGTAAGTTTTTTATAGCTAATTGTGCAATCTCTTGGTTAAATATGCAATTTGTATATAAACACATTAACAATAACACATATTCAAGATTCTTATACTTTTCATAAAAATCTTTAACCATATCTTTTAAACAATCTTTACAAACATTCAAATATCCATTTACTGTCTTGTCCATACTTGTATAAAAACTTCTTTCGTGTTTGAACCCACCACATTTCCTACAAAATATATATTTTTCTGGAAATGCTGTATAAGGTCTTGAATCTTGGCTATTCTCACTTTTCTTTTCTATTAGATATTTTATAATTTTTTTCCCATCTTTTATCTCTTTTGAAACTTCTGCTGGGATAAAAGAAAACGAGTCTACATTTCCATATTTTTTTATATCTGCTATAGTTTTTTCTAATTCTTCAATAACTTCTGGCGACTGTAATAATTCAGGAATATCATTCTTTACTATTCCTGAAGCTCCATATTTTGCTATCATCCTATTTTTATTGTTAGTTTGTTTTGAAGAAGAGTTTCTCCTACTATCTCTTCCCTTTACTTCTGCTAGAATGTCTGTATTTATAGGCGTGCCTAAATACTCTTTTTTTTTCTTTTCCAAAATTTCACACCCCTTCTAAAATCTTTTTTTACAATCTTTTTAGTTAGTATAAAAAAAAGCACTTAATAAAAGTACTCTTTTTTATACTAACTCTAATGAATTAGTATTTTATTTGGAGCTACCTCTCAGACTCGAACTGAGTGTCTCTTGATTACAAGTCAAGTGCATAGCCAGTTATGCTTAGGTAGCAAAATTTCAAAAAGTAGAATATTATCTCTTAAAAAAAATATTCTATATTTCCAATTTAATATTGGTCTCAATTGTCTATTATTTTATCTCAATACTCTCTTCTGGTTCCGCCTCAAATTTTATTGTTATATATAACAAACCATTTTTAGCTTCGCTTTCAACAGATTTTATTTTATTCCCATTCTTGATTACAAATCTTGAATTGATACTATATTTCTTATCTGTTCTTTCATCATGTGTCTGCCCTGTTATATACAAAACTCTTTGTCCATCTTCACTTTTTAACTTTACTTCCAAATCTTCTTTATTTACTCCTAGTACATTATGTACTAAAATCATTTCTTCTTCAGATTTCCTTATAACACTATAAGGAGTTTGGTCTTTCTCACTTCTAAAGAAAGAGTAGAAACTCTTATCCCATCCTAAATCATCAAATAATAAATCAATTTTATCTAACATAAACATTACCTCCTAAAAACAATAAAAAAAATTGAGATAACTATTCTACTTTTTAAATAAATTTATTTATACTTCCATATATACCCATAAGCAGTTTTTCTTTTTCCTTTTGCACATGCAACCAAATGAGTACTATATGAAGGATTTCCTAAGTATCTTGCAGCTTCCATAATACATGGAAACTTTTGTATAAAAACGCCTTCTTTAGTATATTGGGAGATTTCTTTTTGCCTTTCTATATTATAGTTAATTTTATTCAACCCCATGTCATAGGCATGTTTTACATTATATTGATTAGTACACCACTCAAGATTATCTAAGCAATTATTTAACTTATTTCCATCTTTATGATTTACCATTGGGAAGTTATAAGGATTAGGAATGTAAGTCTCTGCTAAAGCCTTATGTATTTTTATTGATTTTGATTTTCCATTTATAGTAACAGAGCTTATCATATATCCTGTTCCCCCAATGTATATTTTGTAAACTGTTCCAGTTTTAAGATTTTTTATTTTTCCTAATTCTGATATAGAAAGATTTTTATAAATAACTCCTTGATACATTAAACTCTTTTCCATTTCTCAAAAATCTCCTTTTAATATAGAATTTTAGCGTTACCCAAGGGCTACCACTTGGCGGTATTCTATCTTAGCCCTCTCGGAATGGAGAGAATCGAACTCCCGACCTGATGGTCCCAAACCACCCGCTCTACCAACTGAGCCACATTCCGATATATTAGGGGAATTCAATCCCCTATTTTTTTATTCTTCGTTGATTTCTGCTTCCTCACTGTCTTCTGTTGTTTCTGGAGCTATAGAATTCTTTTCAACTAAATAATATTGAATTTGGTCTTCTTTTACTTCACTGTTTTCAAACAAGTCTTTACCAACAACACTATTGCCATCATTTTCTCCATCTATCCAAACAGTTGGTTTTCCATATTCCTCTGTTGTATTTGTTAAAGTTCCATTAATTGTTAATTTACTTCCACTTGTTGCAGCAGCACCTTTAGATACCTCTATTCCACCAAATGTATTTCCTGAAACATTTAGATTATCTATTACTGCACTAGCCCCATTTACCAAAAGTCCTGCATTTCCTTTTGTTAGTGTACAATTATTTAATTGATATCCTTGTCCATCATAAACTTGAACCATATATGTTGAACTCCAACTATCTGTTGCTGCACCTTCTACTGTTAAATCATTAACTATTGAAGGTTTTAAGAAAATTAAATTTCTTCCTGTAGAAGTAAATGTTAATTTATGATTATTTCCATTGAATGTTACTGGATTCAAAAATTGTATTTCTTCTCCAATATTACCAATATCTTGTGTTAAATTTACTGTTTTTATTGTGTTATCAATCATAACAGCTTTCAATTCTTCTAAATTAGATACTTCAGCAGTAGCCATTTTTTCTTTTAAATTTGAATCTATAGAAAATGAGATTACAATTGGAGTAGGTCTTACAGAGTTATCCTTTGCTCCAAATATTATTTCTCTATTTCCTGCTTGAGCTCCATTTAACCATAAAATAAACTCATTGTTTCCTGTAGCTCCCCATTTTTGACATTCTGCTGCATTAGTTTCATTACTTTCAAATTTATATCCACTTATTATTTTTACATTATCTCTTGCTATTCCTAAATCTAATAAGATTCCATACCAAGCTCCATTGATATTTGCAGAATTTACAAATGAGATTAATGGAGATGTAGCAATAACTTTAACTACATTATTTCCTTCTTGAGATATTGTAAGTTCTCCCATATTTCTATAATAATCTTCTACATTATCTCCACCTTCTGTTGGTTTTACAGAAGCTATCTTTAAGAAGTTTCTTGAATCTGCTGCTGGTGCAGTATATTCAAATTCTTCTAATGTAGTAATTGATGTTTCTAATTTTGAATCAGCTTCAGAACTGTCTTCAAAGAATTCTTTTACTGTTCTACCACTATTTAAAGTATATGAGATTCCTTTTTCATTTACTGGGTCTTTTTCTAAGCCATCTACAAACAATGGACTTACTAATAAGCCACTATCAATAGCTATATAATTATCTACAGCTATGTCTTCAAATGCACTAATTCCTTCTTCAATAGTCTCATATTTCTCTGTTATTTTTCCTAATACACCAAAACTATACTCTATCCTACTCTTATCATAAGTTGGATTTTCAATTTGCTCTACTTTTTCTGCATTTAATAAACAACCATTTGATAAAACAATTAGCCCCTCTGTATCAATTGCCTCATATGCAGAAAACATTGCTTCTAAATTATCAAATTTGTCTTTTAGTACTTTTCTATTGTCTAAAGTATATTCTATTGTGCAAGCTTCTATATTAGGTTTTATATACAATAGAGATATGCTATTAACTAAAGTACCATTGGATAATTTTGTAAATATCATATATATCACTCCTTTATATTTTTTAGTCAAAAATTCATATCTCTAAAATTTTTAATCTAAAATGTTTATATTTATTAGGTCTGTTAAACCTTCATTTTCATTAAAAATAAATGCTTGAGCCTGTTTCTTTGTACCTACAAAACCACATTTATTTGTCCAGTATGACCTTCCAGAAATAGTTGGAAGTCTTCTAATATCTACTCCAAAATCATCTTTCACTATTTCATGATGCAAATGGCTAATAAAGAAATATTTGAATTTTGTTTCTCCCCACATTTCAGATTGCTCTGCTGCCATTATCTTTGCAACATTCCCCTCTTTTTCATCATGACTGAATCCAATCATATTTGTTCCATATCTAAAATATTTCCTTTGTGTTGCCTCACTTGCAATAATAATATTTCTATCATTTCTGAAATATGCTTTCAATGTTTCACATATTCCAAACATACTATGTAAATCATGATTGCTTGGAACAAAATAAGCTAGTACAGGAGCAATATTTTCCAACTGTTCTAACACCTCTATCATTAGGTCTGTAAATTGTCTAACAGCTTCAAACCAAGTTATTTGATTATCTTGAGGCGTTCCACCAGTTGTTGTTCCTGACACATTATCAAAATTTATTCCATCATTTCCAATAAGAAAGATGATTCTTTCAATATCTTTATTATTTACTTTTTCTAAAATTTTCTCGATAACATATTTTACCCTTTTTTTGGCTATTCTTGTGTTATATTCTTCTCCACAAAGCTCTCTGTTTGCTATTAGTCCAAAATGGATATCTGCAAGAGGAATAAACAATAAATTATTTTCCACACCAATATTGTATCCCTTTTCTTCAAATATCTTTTCTTTTCCCAATTCCTCAAAAAGCTTTCTTATGTTATCTTCATTCCAATCAAAACCCTTTTTTGGAACAACAGTAATTTTACTAGAATATAAATCTATTATTCCTTTTTTATTACTATTTTGATTCCAAATAGTTTGTTTTGCATTTACTAAGTCCCACTTTTCTGGGTCATATCCATGAATTTTTAATAAATAGTTTTTATCTTTTTTCTGTTCCTCTGTTAATTTTACCATTACTGTACTTATTTGAGTTCCATTATTTTTTACTTCTACTTCAAGTTCTTTTGCATTATTTGGACTTTCTGTAACACTTTTTAATAACTCAATATCTTCTCTTGTAGTATCCTTAGGAATATCTCTATACATATTGTTAGTATATTCACATCCCTCACTAAAAGCATACCACCACTTTCTATAAACAGATTCACTCTTATTTTCGTCATACTCTTCATTTAATATGTGAGCAACTTCATCCCATGTTAAGTCATAGTCTTTTCTGTTCTTACATAGTCTGATTTGATACTCTTTTGGAGATTCGTTTGCTTTTCTACTAAGATTGTTTTCTAAAATTCCCATAACTCTCTCCTATCTATTCTTCATCTTCGCTTTTTACCATTTCGTCTCTTTTTGCAACTGAAATCTTTACATTTTGTCCATCAAAAGCATATAATAGGTCTGCTAATTTCACATCTCCTACCCCTAATACTTCTGTTAAATAGATTTCTCCATTTTCAATTTTCATTGCACCTTGTGCTACTAATGTGTGATTTTCAACAATTCCTGATTTTGCCATATTTCAATCATCCTTTCTAACATTATTTCTATAAAATTTAACTCTCTTTGTTTTCTTCATTAGCTTCTCCTTTTTTAACTTTTGCCTTATACTCCTCATAAGACATTATCTTAAATGCCTTATTTAGATTAATTATTCTTTTCCCTGGCTTAAAGTTTATCCTCTGCTTTGGTGGGGCATACCTGACTTCTTCACTGCCTTTGTTGTAATTTATAACAACTTTTCTTCCTTTAACCATATCTACATCAAGTCTACCATTTAAAGTATAAATAGCTTTTGCTCCTTCAATAATAGCTTTTTCTTGAAGCTTTTCTGCTAAAGTTAAGACTTCATGGACTACCTCTAATCTTCTCCTACCTTTTATCGAGCCGAGTTCATCAGAAATCTGTCGCACAAGGTCTGTCTTGCCTAAATCCATTCGCTTTCTCATACTTCCTCCTCTATAATTGAAGGCATTTTCTTACACTTTTTATGTAAAAAAATCTCTATTTCTATTCATTTATTAAAAATTGTATCTAAATTATGTAAACTTAATAAAATTAGAGTTTTATCAACTTTTCTATTGGTGTCATTTACAGAAAATGCCTATTTTTTCTGTCTATATTTTTTTACCTTTTCTCTGTCTTTCTCTTTTTTACATTCTTTACAATATATCTGTGCATTACTATTTCTTTTTATTAGTTTTTTACAGTTCTTACAATTCACAACATTTTCTCCACAATATTTTTCATAATATAAAATCAGTTCTCTATAATCGTCTATTATTATCTCTACTTTACTATTATCATTTTCTGGCAAATTAACTATCGTAAATAGTTCTGTTCTTGTTTCTTTATCTTTTAAAAAACCTTTTTCATATAACTCATTTTCTAAAATAAATAACTGATTATTTCGCAAATTTATTAGTTTCGCAAGCCTTTTTAATTCTATTGGTTTTATTAAGAATTCTTTTTCATAAAACTTATAACAAACCAAATATATAAAAGCAATCTTTTGAGCTTTCTCTGAAAATTGAGATATTATGTCTAGTTCCTTTTTTGTTATTTGAACAGTCTTATTTTCTTGTAGTGGATTATTTGTGGCAACACGAATTATTTTTGGAATAATTGTTGGTAAATAACTGGCTGGAATAAGTTCTTGTTTGTCTGAAAGAATTTTTATTAATTCATTCTTTAATTCGTTTCCATTATATCCTTGTGCAATTAAATACTTTCCTAAAAGAATGAAATCAAGCAGTGCAGTTTTACTTTGAAAACCATTCTTTAATAAATCTTCAACTCTTCTCTTTTCATCAAATATTATCATCTATATCCACCTCCACTAAAGAATACCTCTTTCCAAAATAAATAACATCTCCATTTTCATTCTCTACTGGGATATACATCTTTCCCTTATTTAGCATTTTTAATATGTCATCATAAAATATATCCCACAAAATATTATATCCTTGCTTATACTTTGAATAAATTATCTCTACGAAATAATTATACACTTCAGCTGTATTTATCCCAATTCTTTCTATATCTTTTTCTAAGAAATATAGGTGATTTACAAAAGAAATTTCTTGAATGAAATCTTCTATATCTTTCTTGCTCATATCACTACTTACAAGTAAACTTGTAGAAAAACTCATATCTTGCAGTTTCCCCTTATATTTTTTTATTAAATTGTCTACTCTTTCATATAACACACTTCTTGGTCTTACTATATAATCTTCACTTAAAAGTTTCTTATAATCAAACTTATCTTCCTCTTTTTTCTTGAAATACTTTAAATCAAAATCTGCTCTCTCTATAAAACTACATAATTCATTCATAACACACCTATTCTTTAGTGTTGGCTGAAATTTATTATATTGTAAAATTAATTGCTCCTCTATCTCATTTCTTTCTTTCTTCTCAAATAAATCATTCATATTTATTCCAGTTTTTCTCATTGCTTTTATGTTGTTTTTTCTTAAATATTTCTTATGGTCTTCTAACATTTTTGGATATATATATCCCATAAAATATGGTTTCTTGTCGGCAACTATTCTATTATTAAATTGTTTTCTTGCTATCTCTTCTTCTGTATCATTCTCATAATCAATTTTTTCTTTGTGTGTCCAATATTTTGGAATTGGTTGGGCTGTTAAACCTTTTGCTTTATCTATTTCTTCTCCTTGATACATTCGTAAGAGTTTAACTCTTAATTCTAGTTCTTCCCATTCTGGACTTCCTTTCTCAAATGAGGCTTGCTTTGCTATCATTGTGCTCGCTGTATTTGTTATCTGTCCTATTCTTGAACCAAACCCATTTAAGTCATTCTTTATTAAATTCTTTTGAGTTAGTTTCTGGTTTGGAACTTTTCTTTTATCATATGTTATTGGATAGCGTTTTTCTGGTAGTGCATTTATCATTATTTCATTGTCAGTGCTAAAAATTATCAATTATACCGTTGGTTTCCCAATACTTTAACTTATTTTATTTCAAATAACGGTTTAGACTATATCTTTACCCCTTAGGGCATGTGGCACTTCAAATGTAAGAATTTCACTTACACTTTACTCCTTTCGGATAGTCGTTTGACTTTATAGGTTAAAAATTTTTATAAGTTTTCCTTGCAACAATATTACTAATAATAGAAACATTGCATCCAAATCTTTTTGCTAAAGCTTTTCTTCCAAAATTTTTGTCTCTTGGCTTATAATTATTTCTTATAAACAAGATATTGTCTGGAGTCATTTTTGCTTGCCAGTTATTACAACCATCTATTATTCTTAACTTATTCTTTGTCGCATGTAATATATTTCCTTTTGCAGTCACCCATTCCAAATTTTCTACACAATTGTTCTCTTTATTCCCATCTATATGATTTACTTCTGGTAAATTGTTTGGGTTTGGGAGAAATGCTTCTGCTACCAATCTATGTACATAAACATGTTTTTCCATTCCATCCTTTGTTAATTTTAACAAACAATATCCTGTTCCTTTTGCTAGTCGGTATTTCATTATATGCTCTGGTTTTGTTTTTTTAGTGCAACTATTTTTCCCAGAAAACCAAGTTCTCTCTAAAGATTTTACTTTCCCAAAATTACTGACTTGATATAAACCTTCATATCCTTTTACATCTTTCCATATTTCCTTCATAAAATCACCTCTTTTCAAAAAAACAATTTTTAACCTATCTTAGCACAGGATTACCATGTCTTACGATTTAGGCTTCCCCTGTTAACCAATCAATTAGTGCTCATTTCCTAGCATTACTATTCGTTTGATTGATACCCAGTATTTACTGGTTCACCACATTTTTTATATCTATATTTCTATAGATAGGAAACTTAATTTTTATTAATCTCCATCATAATCAGACCTTTTCTACCCTCGGTTTCCCGATATTTATTAGGGGAGTAGACTATCTCTTTACCCACTTGGGGTAGATGGCACTTCGGAAGTGGGAATTTCACCCACAACCTACGAGCAAAGCTCTAGTCGTTACACCTTCCTGTAAAATACAGGCTTGGCACGATATTATCATATATTTTCAAATACTTAGACTTCCATCGTTAGCCCCATCTCTGAGACACCCTAGATTTCTAGGTTCACCATCTTAATTTTTCTATATATTACTATATAGCGTGACTGCGATTAACTAATCACTCATATGCACAACACTCATATCTTTTACACTATTCACAATTCCACTTTCTAAATATTTGTACCAATATCTCATTTCTTCTGTGTTTTCCAAATCTCTTAGTAGGTGTTCTGACCCATGTACTAATGGAGACCTACAACAAAGTATCTCTTTACTCTCTGTCCTACTATTCCAAAAATTACAATACATTTTATATGCTCCAAGTAAACCATTTACCTCCATTCCAAATGCCCATTCACAAAGTGCATATGGGTCGCTTATTTGAAACTGATAGTTACCTTTTACCCAAAGCCTACCTATCTTAGCATCTTTTATTTTCCTTTTTAAAGTTTTATATATTTGTGTCTTTACATACTCATCTTTTAACAACTCAGGGTCTAACATAATTCCTTTTACAAAATTCATTTCTACTTCATTAAGAACATCTTCATCATCTATGTAGTCAGGATTTTGTCCACCTAACAAATAAAGTAAAACAGACTCTAATTGTCCAGAACCAATGCTATTTATCCAATCTACTGTTGGCTTTGCTAATTCTTGAACAGTCTCTTTATTTAGATTTAGTGTTTGTAAATACTGATAATTTGTTAAAACAAACTCATCATCATTTCTTTTATTTACTCTACTAACACCCCAAATGTGTCCATATTTCTTTGCATAATACAGATATTCCTGCCAGTTTTCATAGGCTTTCCACATTTTAAATTGAGAAATTGTTAAAATAGCATCGATATTTTCTATATCATATTCAGTTCCCCAAGCATCTTTGATAGTATTCTTATGTGCTACATTCTTTGCAAAATCTTTAAAATCAAATGGAACTACTAAACCTTTTATGTATGCTGACCTTATTATGAAGCCACTTGGTAGATAATCTAGGTCCAAATCCATTTGCCACTTTTGTGCCATTTGTGGACTTATTAAGCCCATTCCATCAAACCAGTTCATTGGCATATCTTTTTTTCTTTCTTCTATGTGTCTTTTTCCATCTGAATCTGTAACAATAAAATCTACCATTTGGTCTTTTAAATCAGATTCATAATCAGATATAACACATACATTTGGGGTTGTTACTTGGTTTACTGCTGACATAAATAAACCATAATATGCCGAAAATTTTCCTAAATTTGTTTCTTTTAATTTTCCCTCTAATCCACACATCAATATTTCATTTATCTTTGAAAAATACTTTTCATTAATAAAACCAACAACATTTCTTCTTAAATATGCGGCTGTACAAACAAACCTAACAAACTTTATTCCATTTATACTGAACCCTTTTTTAGTTAAATCTAAGTAATCTTTTTTACTATTCATTTTTACTGTAATTATATCTGGAACAAACAACATTTCATCAATTTGTCTTTGGTATTTTTCTATCTTTATTAGATTTCTCTTAGGCTTGGCTAAAGATTTTTCATCATTTCTTAATTTATATAACCTGTCTAACTTTTCTCTATTAAATGGAGTTCCTTTTATTTTTCTTAGGAAAAAGAAAACTTGATTATCAGCTAATGATACTAAATTTAGGTCTCTCCTTGCTGTCTCAATATCATATTTCATATCTTTTCCTAAGGCATTATCTATTAAGAATTTTGAGTTAAACTTATATATATAAAATAAATCTGTTTTCTTACTCATGTGGCTCTCCTTATTTTATATTTCGTTTTTTACTATCTCAGATGCAATGACTTCTGCACTCTCTTTCAACTGTTCTAAAGAACAAGCTTCTATTATATAAAAAGGTTTGAAATTATCTAGGTTAGTTTCACTTGGATGCCTTTTCTGCTCTGAAGTAAGTCCATTATCAAATTCAGACCCATCCTCATTTTTTCTTACCACTTTTACTGGAAATGTTGAGAATTCATTTTTATCCCAATAATAAATTTCATTTTCAAATCTGGCATCTGGAATTAAAACATAATCAAATCTATTCCCAAACCCTTTTATTAATTCACATACAACAGCAACCCATACATTTTCATTATTACTCCTACATAAGTCTGTACCTATATACTGTAATAGATTTCTCCCTTTCTCGTCTTTCTCTCCATTCCATTCAAAATATTCTTTACAAATAAACTTTAAATAGTCTCCATATTTTATGATTAAAACTTCTTTTCCATTTTTCTCTAAATCTTCTTTTAGATACTTTGCAAAAGTATCCTTTCCATTGCGTGCTTTCCCTATAATTGGAATTATTAATGGTTTACACATAAAACTCACCCTTTCTAAAATTCTTCTTCATCTATATCCTCAACTTCACAAAATGAATTGAAGTTTACTCCAAGTCCACTCTCTTTGACAGTCTCTACATACTTGTCTTCAATCTCTTCTATGGCTACACTCTCTGTATTGTCTCTCATAATGTCTTCTATCTTATCTTTTGCTCCACTTTCGCTATCTGCATAAATATAAGCAACTCTTTCACTCGTTACAATATAATTGAACTTATAAGTTTTCATTACTCTATCTCCTTTATTTCTATAATTATTTGAGGGTTATTTTTCTCTACATATAAGTTAGTATCTAAATGTAATTGAATCTTTCCTAAACAGTCATCTTCCCATACTCCTGCATTTGTTAGTCCATCATTTATAAACTTTACATGCATTATGAGATTATCTAAATCTCTTCTCCTTCTGTCTGGGAATACCCATTTATAACTTATCTCTGCTTTCTTTAAATTCCAATTTGTTATCTCGTATTCTTGACATAACCACATTACAAAATCTTTCCAGTTTTGCTTGATTCCATTTTGTGCAAATCTGTTAGGATTGTTTGTCATTTCATTTAAGTTTGGTGGGAATACTGTACCTACAGTTTTATCTTTAGCTCCTAACTTCGCTAGAGGATGATTCTTCGCTCTTGGGTGACTCTTGAAATAATCTCTACCATACTTTGAAATTACTTCTCGATTAATCGTAATATTCACACTCCTGCGATTCTTCATCTCTAAAGTTTCTCCTCTCCTCTATTTCAAATACATCAGCAGTTCTCTCACTATGTAATCTTTGAGACATACTTTTCTTTTCATATTTATCAACAAACTTTCTTTCATTCATTCTCTTACTATGCTCTTCCATATACTCTTGTAAGTATTCATAGTCCTCACTTCCTAATGCTAACTCTATATCTACATCATTTGGCACTATTCCCACCTCCTCATTTTCGCCTTTATATATATTATCTGTTTTTTTTATACTTTTGTCCTAACTTTTGTTGCACACCCCACAAACCCACATAAATTTCTATTGACTTATTAAAAAAGTGTGTATTGAATTTTTACAAATTACAAAGCCATTTTTTCGGCGGAATCAATTGGGGCTCTAAGTCTATCTGTCAAATTTTTAACAAAAAAATTGGAAAAAATTTCCAGTTCCTGAAACCCAGTCTACGAGCCACTTTCAGAGCTGGAAAAAATTTCCAGTAAAAATTTTGTGCCCTGTACCCCTACAGCCCCAACGGAAAGCTCGGAAATGCACATTTCCTATATATATATGTTAATGTATATTTTATTCTTAGGCTACGCCGTAGAATGGAATATATATTGACAAATATATTATCTCTTCTTATGGATAGGTTGGGTGTGGCTAAAGAAGAGATGATATATGGTATATATATTATTGTGGTCCCTAGTTGGACTATAGTACTACAGGTGCCATAATCAAAGAGAGTGCTTGCACTCTTTTTTGAAGAGAACTACTAATGTTCTACTTCAACCTGCGTTTACTTTTTTCGCTACGCAAAAAAAGCTAAAATGACATCCCGCAAAATTGGAAATAATTTCCAGTAAAAATCTATCAGAATTTTGACAAAAAGAAACTTGACATTTTATAAAAAATATGGTACAATATTATAGAAAATGTTTAAAAAAAAGAAGGTGTTTATCATAAACTTAAAATATTTTAGAGATTCTGAAAATAATTACATAATCTTCAGGAATGTTACTGACAAACCTGTTAATAATTGCATTATTAGTAAAAAAGCTCTATTTAAAGATTTGTTACTTAAAAAAGAAGACTCTAATGAAATGGAAACTCAATTAGATAACTTAGCTAACGATTGTATAAAGGCTCAATTAAAACAATTTCATGACTCTGATTTAGATTCTTTCTCTACTATCAAAGTTATTGGAAATTATGCAAATTTAGATGAATTAGACCATAACTACATCCAAAGAAATTTGGATTTGTCTAAAATTGATAGTGAAAATACTTTCTATAGGATTGGTGTGGTTTCTGAATGCTACTATCCAGTTAACTTTAAAAACTTTTTGAAAAATCCTTTTAAAATCTTAAAGGCTATTCTTAATTCAGCTTCTTCTAATTAAAAAATAATATATTGTCTTTTTGACAATATATTATTTTGTCAGATTTCTGACAACAGAACTAATAAATGCAAAAAATATTTTTTTATATTGACTTTTTAAATCTTTTATGTTATATTATTCCTAAAATATTTTTAGAATATTTTTGAAAATTTGACAAAGAAAGGAGTAGTTGATTATAAGACAAAAAAAAGTTAAGGAGAGGTAAAAAAATGGATTATTATTTGACTGAGTCAGAAAGTATTGATTTATTGAGCTCTATTAGAGTTGAAAGTGGTTTCAAAGCTGAAACTAGAAAAGAAAAAAAATGTAATGAAACAAAATTGGTTTCTGTAATTCAAATTAAACCAGTAAGTAATATTTGGACTAAAGCATCATTTGAACTTATACAACCTAGTTATTACTTTGGACTTTATTTGACTACAGAACTTAATGATGATAGATTGGTTGTAGCAAATTCAAAAACTCAAGAATACAATAACTCTAATATCTTTGAAGTTGTAGAATACATGTTTGATTCTGTTTGGCTTCCTGTTATTAGAAATGAAATTACTATCTCAGAAGATACTTGGAAAACATTACTTGTTCCAGATAAATTTTCTTTAATTCCTGATGGGAATTTCTCTAAAAATAAAATAAAACTTCTTTTTGATAAGTTTGATTATGTAACTAGAGATTCTGAACTTAGTGGTTTCTTGTATGCTGAATTCTTTATGGGACAACAACCTATAAAAATATTCTTTAGTGAGTTCTACGACTTCTGTAAAAAATATGAGATTCTTTAGTGAAAGTGGGTGCTTTTATGGCAAAAGAAATACAAATTAAGGGTTTTATGTGTGAAAAATGTGGAAAAGTATATTCTTGTTTAGATAGTGCTACTAACGAAAGAATGGCTAACAATTGCTGCATGCAATATCACTGTCAAGATTGCGGAGTGGAAACTCCTAAATATCAAACTCTTTGCGATAATTGCGATGAGATTCGTAAATTTAATAATGCAAAAAAAATGTCTTACATAGATTACATTAGACAGTTCCCTAACAATATGATTTACTGTATGGAAACAGATGAATATTACTCAGAATTAGAAGAACTCGTTGATGACTTACTTTACAACAATATTCCAGTTCCTGATTTCGTCTGGGGAACTGATAAGTATAGAGTAGAAGTCGATGCAGAATATGCTTTATCTTCAGCAGAAGATGATTCTGGTTTGGAAGATTTTCAGTTTGACCCACAGGGAATTAGAGAATTCTTAGACTTCGTAGCTAAATGGAATAAGAAATATGGAACTGATGCTTATATGGTCTCTTTTAAAATAGCAATCGTTTTGACTGAAGAAGAAAAAAGGGGGACTAATTAATGAAAGTTATAGAACATGGTGATACTATAAAGGAACATTCTTGCGAAAATTGTGGTTGTGTATTTCAATATTCCAAAAAAGATATTCAGATAGAAAGGGTTATTGCTTACCCTTTCTCTGATTACCCTTTTGATTTTGATATAGTAGAATCTATTAGATGTCCAGAATGCAATTATAGATACATAATTTCAAGTGAACAGGAAGAATATCTACAACTCTCTATTAAAGAAAAGGCTTTAGAAAAGAGTCAAAATAACATTAAAACAGAAAAAAAAGGTATTCTTCGTAAAATAAAATCTTTAATGAAAGGTGGTCTTTAATATGTCTGAATGGGTTCCTGGTGGTGGAATTCCTAAAAGTGTTAGAAATACTTTAAAGGAAATTGGTGCTACTACTACTGAATTTATGAATATGCTTAATAATGGAGAACGGAATTCCTGAAAACCTTAGAGATGTTAATAATAATACATCTGTTACTCCAGACATAGATACTATGTCTAATGTTGTACTACAAAAACTTAGAGCAAAATATACTAGAAAATAAACAAATGAAAGTGGTGATTTTCTATGTTCTCAATATTTTTATTTATTCTCCTTTGCTTTGCACTTGTTTGTGCTGTTATTTACTTCTTGAGTTCAATGATAAATGAAAATGATTGCGAAAAAGCAAATTCTTGTCCACATAGTTCTAAATGCAGTGGACAGGATATGATTTGCTATAAAAAAAGATTATAAGGAGCTTTGTTTTATGAAAGTTTTTTTTGATACCGAATTTACAGGATTACATAAAGATACTACTCTTATTAGTATCGGTCTTGTGTCTCAAGATGGGAAACAATTCTATGCAGAATTTACTGATTATGATGGAAAACAGGTCGGTGACTGGATTCAAGAAAATGTTATTAGAAATACTTTACTGTTCTCATGGAGAACTAGAGAAAGTACTTATATAGAAAATTTTCATTGCGGTAATAAAGAAGAAATTAGTTTTATGCTTCAAAATTGGCTCTCTCAATTTGATACCGTAGAACTTGTTTCTGATTGCTCTCATTATGATATGGTTCTATTTGCAGATTTGTTTGGCTCTGCTTATAATTTACCATCTAATGTTTGCCCTGCTTGCTTTGACATCTGTCAGGAAATTGCTAGATATTACAATATATCTTTGAAAGAAGCTTTCGATAAGTCTAGGGAAGATATTATATCTGATTTTGGAATCGTTGGCTTGGATTTTAATGTCCCCCTTAAAAACAAACACAATTCTTTATACGACGCTTTTGTGATAAAAACTATTTATGAACATATTCTATATCATGATATTGAAAAATGTGGTGAAGATAATGGGTAAAGTAATTCCTTTTAATAGACCAAATAACTCTACAAAAAATAAATTGGATTTGTGTGCTTTATGTCAGTCTGAAGAAAAACTTCCAAACCTTATGATTTGTCAGAGTTGCTACTCTAATATTATGAAAGAATTTAGCGATTACTTGGATGATATGCTCTTTAATTTGGCTAGTGCTATTCCAAGTCAATCCCTTGAAAGAGTTTTGATAGATAAAATGTATCTATTACAACAAAATTTTTATCACAATAATTAAAATAACTATTGACTTTTTCAAAATTGTATGATATAATGTGTTTAGAATTGAGGGAGATTTATGCAAGAAGAACAGGGAATTGTAAAGAATATAGATAATCTTGGTAGATTAACTATTCCTAAAAACCTTAGAGATAAATATAATATATCTACTGATACTCCTATATTTATTCAGGACTTAGGAAAAGGTAAAATAAATTTGGTTATAACTAAATTTTTAGTTTGTCCAAAATGTGACAAAATTTTAGAAAATGACAGTATTTATTGTAAATATTGTGGAATTAAAGTACATTAGAAAGGAAATAATATGATGGGAAAATTAAATGAACTTATTAATCAATATACTATAGGAAAAGGTATGCTTTATTCCGTCTCTAATTCCATTAAACCTACTTTACCTGTAAAAAATTGGGATAGAAATAAACTTTCCTTTTCTGTCTCTAAATCTACAAATAGAAAATTTGTGGCAATATCTGATTTTACTTTTGGGTATGGGTTCTCTGAACAAGAGGCTATCTCAGATTTGTTTATTCAGGTTAATAGTTTATGGGATTATTATATTAACTCTTCTTCTTGCTTGACTAGAAAAGAACAAAGGTTTAAGTCCTTTCTTATGGAAAATTTATTGGGAGAGTGATTGTTATGGCTAGAGACCCCAAAAGAATTCCAGAAGTTCTTGGTCTTATTTCGGAAATTTGGAATAAATATCCAGACTTGAGACTTTGTCAACTTTTGGAAAATGTTAAACCTCAAAATTATAATGATATGTATTATATAGAGGATTCGGATTTGATTACTTTACTTGAATTGCATTATAAAAAATGATTATTTTTGAAAGGAGATTTTATATGCTTAAAAAAAATGTTACCGTTAAAGAATTGATTTCAGAATTAGAAAACTATAACCCTAATGCTGTTGTAAGTATGATGGCTTACGGTGCTATTCACCCTTTCTCTATTGTTTTTGGACATAATTTGGGTGAGGCTCAGGATGGATTGGTTAACCCAAAAAATTGCGACAATGTATCTTTTTATTTGGAAACTTTAAATTCACAAGAAAATGAGAATGGAGTTGGTTAGTATGTGGAAATTACTTTTCTCTGATTATGATACAGATAAGATTAGTTTAGTGAATGGTAAAAGACTTTCTTTGACTCAATGTATTCAAGATTATGCTATTCCAGATAAAATGAAATTTACTGTGGTCGGTCTTTATGCAGATAAGAAAAAATATACAGTTGTCTACAATAATAACCCTTTCATTTTCGCTTGTAAGAATTTTTCTACTCATAAAGATAATAATAAATATTGGCTCGTTTTACTTGATTTACGCCAAAATAAGTTCTCTGAATTCGTTGTAAAATCTGATGATTTACTTAAAGATATAAAAACTTTTTCTGATTTTATGACTATCCCAGCTTTTACTAAAGAGACTCTTGATGACTTGAATCCATTATTTATTGACCCAATTAATTTACAATATAATAATGGTGAACCATATCTGGCTGACCTCTCTGAAATAGATAGGGTTTGGGTAGAACAATTAAGAGGAAAAAAATTAGGAGAATAGGAGTTGATTTACTATGTTTGAATTGAATGATGTTGTGTGCTTTAGAGAAACTCATAAATGGGTTGGTTGTCTTGGCTTTGTTAATGAAATAAAAACTGTTAAGGATATGCAAGGAAACGATACTTTAAGACTTATGATTGGAGTTCCTTGTCCTCAAAAAGGTGTGGCTTATATTTTTTGCTCTCCAGAAGATGTCGAAAATATGAACGCTAAATATCCTTATGAAATAAAATCTGAGGAAGATGAAGAATGATTCACCACGGTTTTAAACAGGGTAAACGAGTTTTAATTATTCTGAAATCTGGAGAAAAAGTTGTTGGGAAATTTCTTAGTAGTAATGCTAACTCTATTATTCTTGACTCTCGGAAAATTCCTTTGGAAAGATATTCGTGCAACAACTATAAATAAAAATAGAAAGGAGTGATTTTATGGTTGGTAGTGTTATTGTAGTTATCTTTTTACTCGCTATAGTGGCTCTTAAAAGCTCTAAACTATCTTTTATTTTGTTTGGAATTGCTCTATCTATCTTCCTACTTTTTCTTTTTAAACTCGCTGGACTTGTTCTTTTACTTATTATTGGAGCTTTAGTATGGTTCTGCTCTAATGCATAACTTTAAGTTAGGGGGTGCTATTATGGAAATTTTTAAAAAGATTCTTGCTGTCATTATTACTATTATTGTCTTAGTTGTTTGTATGAAACTTGCTTTTATAGTTGCAAATATAGTTCTTAAAATAATTTTGGCAGTTATAGTTGTTGCAATAGCTGTCGCTATTTGTAGTTGGATTTATTCTCACTTTATAAAATAGAAAGGGTTTTTGTTATGGAGATTATTAATAATGGGGAGTTCTTTATTCGGAGATAAGGTTATGCTTACTGACTTTCTCTTTAAATATAGCTCTACTAATGGTGTTAAACTACATGATATTCGGTGTTGTTACTAATCTTTGTAAAACTAATAACAAACAGGATTATCAGAGATTGGAAATAGAATTCTTTGGATATTTTGATAATGGGAAAATTGTTCCTTATGAAAATAATCAGAAAAAAGCTTTTAAATTTTATTCTGCTGAATTACAAAAAATACCTGAGGTTGATTTTTATAGATTGTTATCTGAAAAAGGAGATTGTATTATGGAAAATGAAAAAATTATAGATGATAAATCTAAATTAGATTTGGTTACTAGATTTTATAAGATTTCTAAAAGAAATATTGTAGATAAGTACTCTGCTAAAATAACTGAGGCTACTGAGAATGATATTGTACTAAATAAATTAAAAGAAATCAAAACTGATTTATATGATTTTCTTAACTCTCATTTAGATTCTTGCCCTACTGACTTACATATAGAATTTACTACTAATACTGGAACATTTGAGGTGACTTCTAAGGAAACTGGAGAAAAAATAAATGAACTTGTTCATAAACAAGAAAATGAATTACATGAACTTTCTGAACTATGCTCTAATGCTAGAGCTGTTATAGCTTGTACTGATTACTTTTCTGAAACTGCATCTGCTCTGCAAAGCTATGGTATTATGGATGCCTATTATAGACTAAACACGAACTACGGAAAGGAATCTTAGTTATGGGAACTGTTATTATGTCCGCTAAAGAATGCTCAGATAATGTTAAAGAAACGGCTAGAAGTAAATGTAATTACATAAAGCATGCCTACGGTATTACTCCTACTTTGGCTGTTGTATTAGTTGGAGACGATTCGGCAAGTCAAGTTTATGTTCGAAATAAATCTAAAGCTTGCGACTTTATTGGGGCTCACTTCTTTGAAAAAATACTGCCTGCTGATAGCTCTTTGGATTTAATTTTAAACACTATTTATGAACTTAATAATAACCCAGATATTCATGGAATTCTTGTTCAGTCCCCTGTTGGAAATTTGGATTACTTTCAAACTCTTAAAGTGTTCGATAGTATTGACCCTAGGAAAGATGTAGATGGGTTTAATTCTTTAAATAGGGCTAGATTACTTACTAACTCTAATGAATGGTACCCTAAACCTTGTACACCTCTTGGTATCTATTTGCTACTTGATTACTACGGAATTGATATTCAGGGGAAAAATGTTACTATTATTGGTAGAAGTAATATCGTTGGAAAACCTTTGGCTTGCTTACTTGAAAACTTGAATGCTACTGTTACCCTTTGCCACTCTAAAACTGATATTCAAGATTTGAAAGAATATTGCCAGAATTCTGATATTATTATTAGTGCTGTCGGTAAGGCAGGGTTTGTTGATTATAGCTTTATCGGCGATAGGACTAGAGCTATCGTTGATGTCGGTATGAATAGAGTGGATGGAAAACTTTGTGGTGATGTTGAGTTCAATAGTGTTAATGATTTGTTTCAAGATAGGTATAATGATAATTGGATTACCCCTGTTCCTGGAGGAGTTGGGTTGATGACTGTCGGTTGTTTGTGTTGGAATTTGGTTAAATGTTGTGAAAGGTTGTGTGAGTGTGAAAGTTAAAGAGGGAGATTATGTTAAGATTAACAGTGGAAAATGTGCTAGGGTATATTCTGTAGGATTGAGTATAGGAAATCTTTTTGAAGAGGATAATATTGTAAATTTGTGTGATGGGACTTTCTGTTTTGAGAGTGATATTATTGAGATATTGGAAGGGTAAGGGTATGCCCTTTCTTTTTTTGGGTATCGAAATGAAGGTGCCCACCCCCTTGCGGGGCGAACATCCGTTCAGAATAACTTAAAACACCCCCCATGAGAACAAAAGTTCGATTTTTGCCATTCTGACAACTGGAAATATTTTCCAAATAAAAAAGCCCTCCCCGTTTAGGGAAGGGCGAACTCTTGTTTTATTTCCCTCCAAGTATTGCCACGATGACAACTTGTAAAACTATTCCAACTATTAATATCCCCATGAGCGTGCCTCCTCGTTGTTTAGTTCCTCGTAGTTTACTATACTATTACTATAATATAATTCATCTAAATCCTCTAAACGGTTGGCGTTGTAGGTGTCTACGCCTTTTAGTAATTCGTTAAAACTGGTAAAATTTTCCATCTTTTTTTCCTCCTATTTATTCAATTTACTTGCGTTTTATGGTAACCGTTGCCACTTGCAAGTAGAGTGGCAACGGTTATTTGGTGCTAGTCCTTGCCGTTACTGAATGACAAGTCGCAATGACTTTCTTCTATCATCACACATTCCTGGTTCAATAGTTTACATAATTTATTGATTATATTGTTTATTGTTTTTTTGTCTACATCGTATAATAATATAATGATATTCGGTTCACAAATTGTGGTTTTGTCTATATGTTTATATATACCGTTGCCAAGGTACACCGTCGCACCTTCCACGCATTCCATTAAACACTTATTGACTATATTAAACGCCTCCTCCGTTGGGATTTCTTGCTTTTTTGTGTCCTTGTCAAATAGACCGATACACAACATCGTTTTATTATTTACATATTTTTCCATTTTTTAACACCTCCATATAATTAAAGTAAACTTGTTATATATCCACCTAATAAAATACCTAAAAACGGTAGTAAAATAGGCGACAATCCTAAAAATAATGCTATAATTAGTGCTATTATATCTGTAATGATATCATATATTTTTTTGAATAAGTTTATTGTAAAAGTTCCCATCTTTTTTATCCTCCATTTTTTTTCATTGTTTATTATTTAATTTTTTTTCCAGTTTACTTGTAAAATTTTTTTGTATAATTTTATCCCCGTTTTTTTCCGCTTCTCTTATTATTGTATTTATTATAGCTTGCGTTGTCTTGCTATAATGTAAATAGTTATTATTAATAAATAAAGTTTTTTTGGATTTTCTCCATAATGGCATTGTGTACCCTCCGATGATTGCGTTGTATTGTTTTATAACTTGTAAATTGTACCCCTTGCCGTTTATTGTATAAGTCCATAAGTTCCTCCCGTTATTCGCTTTTTTGCCTTCTAAAAAGGCATTGACTACTTGTAAATTTGTCATTTTTTTCATACCTCCATTTTTTTTGATTTTTTTGTCCTTTTTTGTAGAACACCGTCATTATATAGCAAAAAATTTTTTTTGTCAATAGATTTTATAAAAGTTTTTTGTAAAACTATAAAATTATTGATATTTTTTTGTCGCAAATCCTACAAGCTCAACGGATTTACAAAAAAAAATTTTTTTTCAATAAATCAATTTTTCTTCTATTTATTATATTATGTAATAAAAATATAGAAATTATACAATAATTTTATAATTTTATCGTAAACTTGCTAAAGTTTACATAATACCTTTACATTTTATTATTTCCATATTTTACCAATTACAATTATTTCCAGTTTTTTCCAGCTAATTGTTTTTCCATATTTTTCCAGTAAAAATGGAGTTTCCATTTTTTTCCAATATCGCAAAAAAGGTACGAACCAGCAAAATATCACAATATCGCAAACAAATGTTTATCCACCAATATCGCAAACATTTGTTTATCTAGCAAGTTGTGATACAAGTTGCATTATAATACTGTAAAGTGTTATTGCATTACAATATATTATATATACTTGCATTACAATATAGTTATAATAGCTCAAAATAGCTTGTAATTCAGTTATACCAATGCTTTCCTGTTTTATTATCTAACACCGCAAGGTTTACATAACAACTTAACTAAAGTTTACATAATCAGTTGCAAATATAATTATTAGTTTTCCACAATATGTGGATAACTCTGTGGATAACTTTTTCAGTTCTAATTGCACAAAACACTCATTTTGTGCAATTAGAATTGAGTTTATTTTTATATGTGGATAACTCTTGTAATTCAGTTGTAGACTAGCTTTCAGCTACGAACAAATGTGTGTAAACTTATAATTAGTTTACCTTTGTTTACATAATATAGTTTACATAATATAGGATAATATGGAATAATAATTAGTTTACATAATATAGTTTGTGTTTTATGTAAAGTTGTAGGCTATCTTGTTTTATGTAAACTTGTTATTTTTTTAATATTATGTAAACTTTATGTTATGATAATGCAAACAAATGTGTGGATAATTTATTTCCAATAATTGTATGTTAAGGTATTGTGTAAACCTAAAGGTTAGTTGTCAAAATGGCAATATGGAAATATTTTTAGGGTATGTGTATTTTCAGTTCCGTTTTTTCAGTATATAATAACAAAAAAAAGTTGTTGCATTTGCAACATATTTTCTTTTTTAGAAAAAAAGAAATGACCTCCCTACCCTACACCCCACTCCTTCTCCACACACCCTACAAAAACACCCTTTCCACAACACTTTCCCACCACAACTACCCCAAAAACACCTCAAAAAAACACCACACATTCCACAAAAACTCAAAAAAAATACCAAAAAACTTTACAACCCAACAACCACAATAACTCCACACCCTCAACACCAAACCTCACACAAACCCTTTAAAATCAACCACTCACAAAAACCACAAAACCCAAAAAAAATAACTACAACTACTCACAAAAAATTTCAAAACAAAAACACCACACACAAAAACCCACAAATTAAAAAAAATCACTTTTCAAAAATTAAAAAAATTCAAATTTCAAAAAACGCAAAAATTAAAAAAAATCAAAATTCTAAAAATCAAAAAAAATGAGATTTCAAAAATCTAAAATTTTCAAAACCTCAAAATCACAATTACCAACTAATGCTATAACTAATTCTGTCAATACTACATTCAAATCTTTTTTCTAAATCAACACACAAACTTTTAAAATCTTCTCTTATATATTCAGTATTATAGCAAGGATTACTTATACATCTATCTATAAACTTTTCAATTTTATTCAAAATAACCTTTTCAGCAACCATTCTATACAAACTTTCATAATCAACACCACTCAAAATTTCTAATGCACCAATGCAACCTTGTAAATCACTATTACTCATTTTCCAATAACCATTTGCAATTTCACAAATTCTATTTTTTAATTCCTCATTACTCACTATTCCTCAACCTCCATTCCTAAACTTTCAAAAATATAATCACTTTCAAACCATAACAAATCGTTTACCTCTGTTATTGTAGGAATATCCACAAAATAGCTTTCTAAAAATTCCATAAGTTCATCTTGTTTTTCCTCTTTTTCAATTCTATCTAAAGTATCAACTGCACCTTGCCAAACCTCATTTTGTAAAGTATAAAAATCATAATCTTGTTTTATTTCCATATTCAAATACCTCCCATATCTTAACTTTTCTTAATTATACTATAAATATTCAAAAAAGTCAATAGTTATTTCAAATTTTTTTTATTTTTATTAATATCATATCTTTTTAGTGCCATTTTCCAATTTTTTCTACTACAACCTCTAACGCCTTGTTTATCCTCAACCACATATAAAATTGTACCTGTATCAAATTCTATTGCGACCAATTCAACATCTTTTCTATTTCTAATACCAAATTGCATTGTTCTCATACTTATACCTCCATATTCTGTAATGCTTTTTTTACAATAAATTCAGCAATATCATATTTTACATTATATTTACTAGCATAATCGTTTACAAGTTCCCTCATATTATTATATTTTTCTTTTCTAATATCAACTTGCATTTTTTCCATAATTTCAAAAACTAATTTTACATTTTTTAAACTCATAATAATTCCTCCCTTAACTTTTTCTATATTATAGCACAAACTTTAAAATAAGTCAATAGTTTTTATAAAAAAAGTTTTATTCCATCATAAAAAAGCCCTAAAATCAATTTTAAGGCAATTTCTCATTTTAAACATAAACTTATATACCAAAACCACAAAAACCGTTCTAAAGTCAATTTCAGCACAAATAGACCTATAATATACCAAATCTCACTAGCATATTTTTAGTTTTTTCTATCTGTATTTTTTCATAATCACTATTTTCCAATTTTTGCCATAAAGACAAAACAAAATTTTTCAAACTTTCCTGGTGATTATCATTGTAATAACTAGCAAATCTCCAAATATCTTGTTTTAGTACATATAAT
>ERZ1090863.109-NODE-109-length-53834-cov-26.455624_pt1 | contig 53834 bp, 84 predicted proteins | sample MGYA00478480_ERZ1090863 | MGnify/ENA primary metagenome ERZ1090863 (study PRJEB33644, sample SAMEA5815746) | chicken gut metagenome | biome: Chicken; feature: Gastrointestinal Tract; material: Caecum | place: Ireland | collected 2019-01-01 | study: A study of the...
CAAGATAACAGAGAAGTAATAAAACAGAATAGGGAACAATATAGGAGGATTAAAAGATGTTAAACATTTTAAAAGCAGAATATAACAAAACAACAAACAAAGTAGTTTGTGAAGTAGTAGGTAAAGATAGAAAGGTAATACAGGTAAGTAGAACAGTAAGGAAACACAGTAAAGAAATCAGGGAGTTACAGAAACAGAATATTTACTGTATAGAAATTCAGGGTATTCTTTATTACTTTGATTTCAACGAATCATATTCTTGGGGAAAGTTAATAAAAACAGAACAGTTCAGAGATGAGGAAAGAACAACAAATGAATTACGAAAGTCAGGTCGTGAAGAAACAAAACACCATGTAGAACTGAAATTACCAAAACAGGAGAAAGTAAGAAAACCAGTTGTTGTAAAACAGGAAGAACAGGTAGAAGTAAAACATGAAAAGTATGAAGTGATAAAGGCTTGCATTGAAAACAACATTCCAGTATATTTAGCAGGGCCAGCAGGAAGTGGAAAGAACTATACGTTGGAACAGATTAGCTGGGATTTAGGCTTAGAGTTTTATTTCACAAACAGCGTACAGCAGGAATACAAGTTGACAGGTTTTATTGATGCAGGTGGTGTATACCATGAAACAGAGTTTTATAAAGCATTCAAGAACGGAGGGATCTTTTTCCTGGATGAAATGGATGCAAGTATTCCAGAAGTTCTGGTTTTGCTGAATGCAGCAATTGCTAACAGATACTTTGAATTCCCAAACGGAAAAATTAAAGCACATAAGAATTTCAGAGTAGTTGCAGCAGGTAACACAGTAGGAAGTGGAGCAGACGAAATGTACACAGGTAGACTTGTGTTAGACCAGGCAACACTGGACAGATTCGCAATTATTGAGTTTGGATATGACCGGAACATCGAAATGTATCTGGCAAAAGGAAATGCAGAACTTGTTGACTTTGTGGAAACTATCAGGACAGAAGCGGAACATAACGGTATTAGAGCAACATTCAGTTACAGATGTATTAGCATGGTAACAAAACTGGAAAGGGCTAGATTACCTTTGAAAGATATTCTTGTGATTGCAGTATTCAAAGGAATGGCAACAGATACAATCAACTGTTTCTCTGCTAGTAGCTGTGATTACAACAACAAATACCGTAAAACATTAGTACAGGAGGTAAGGGCAGCGTGAAGCTGCCAATAGGATATGGACATAAAAAGCTACAAACAATACGCAAGAGAACGCAGAAACAAAAGTAAATTGGCTTGTGCTTATGATGCTGGAATGAAATATATCATACAGCATGATTTGCCTTTTGGAATGAATGGAGGAGTTATAAGTGATGCATACGGAAATCCATACAGCTATGATTGTACCGTAGGAAATGGATATACGGATGAAAACGGGAAAGTTTGGTTTACCAGTAATATGTATAAAATCTTGTTTTTGTCTGGGAACAAAGGAGTAACCATTTATCATTCAAAAGAAGGATCCATACACTATGATTGTTTTACTTGTGGAGGATGTATAGAACTGTTTGGAAAGAATTTTTGTTTTAAAGGTTGCAGAGTGTATGAAGATTTGGAAGTGGATAAAATTCTCAGTATACTGGTAAACAAAGATATTTGCAGGTTTCGGAACGTGACACATGATAACCCTTACAATTTACGATTTCTAGCATTGATGCAGAATAGACTAATAAAAGCATTGGAACATAACAAAGTTATACATTGGTGTAAAGAACAAAATCAATACATAGATTATAAAATATATCAAATGTTTTACAAAAAGTGTTGACATAGAACAGAACACAGAAAGGGAAAACAAATGGAAGACAACAAAGGGTTATTGTTCGTTGGAATTATATTAATTCTTATAGGAATTGCAGGATTAAAGTTTTAAAAAAGTGTTGAAAGATAAAGGAGACAGAAATATGAAAGGAGAAGAAATTTATATGCAAACAACATATTCATTTGATGGTATTCCATGCATAACAAATGGGAACAAAACAATGGAACAAATGGTAACGGGGAAAATATTTGGAGTGTTCCATAACAAACAGGGATTCTTTTTAGGAGAATTATGCGATGAATATTATGTACAGCCGATTGACAAAACGTCTTGTTTGGAAATCGCAGAGTTTTTCAAAGATTTAGCAGAAAAGTGTTGACAAACACAGAACAATGTGTTATTATATAATCATAAGGAAGGAAACGAAGAAAAGTAATAATATAGGAGGAAACAGAGAATGGAAAACAGAAGAATCACTAAGGAAGAAGCAATCAAAAGACATAGAGATATGTGGAACTGGATTGCGGATGAAATTGAAAAACGTAAGCACACAGTAAGTATCACAAAGATGAAAGATACATATATCTTTGAACATGACATTGAGAGATATGCATATGTAAAGAACAATTGTTATTGCTGTGAATATGCTTGCAATGAAGACTTAACAGTTGATTGCGAAAAATGCCCTTTGGTGTGGCCGTCAGAAGAGTATATAAAACCAAATTACCAGTGTGAAGCTGAGTATACAAATGAATATGGAGAAGAAAGGTATGGTCTTTGGTGGGAATGCAAAGAGTATTATAAAGACCCTAGCGCTTGGATTACGCAGGCAGATTTAGCAAGGCAGATTGCAAACTTACCCGAGAGGGAAGATGTATAAATTCCATCCATACTGGACAGACAAGCTAAAGATTGACTTTTTACAGAGGGTTATACTGATACACAGTTATCTGTATTATATAAAAGATAGCCCAGTATGGAGCGATAAAAAGTTTGATGAAATAGCAAAACAACTAGTGCAGGAACAGTCAAAACATAGCAAAGCATGGATAAAGCAAGAAACACAGTATGGATATGTGTTCTATGATTTTGACGGGACAACAGGGTTTGACTTGTGGGACAGATTAAGGGAACAGGATAAAGTAAGGATTCAACAAATAGCAGGAGGCAGAGAAAATGGAAAAAATTAAACAGAGAGCAAGAACAAGTGAACAGGTTCTACAAGATTTATGTTTAACATATGAATATAGAAAGGGAGTAAATTTTAAGCCACTTGACAAAGAAAGCACAGTAAATGAACTACTTGAAGTATATAAAAGGTGTAGTTGTACTTCAATGTCTAATGAGTCATCTAGGATATTTGAAAGCGCTATCGAAAGAATGAAATTAAAACAAGATATAAAAGTGGTGAGCATTAATGCGCAAAAGATATTAGAAATGTGTACAAACGTAAGAACGAAAAAAATAAGTTATTCAACATTTCAAACTAGATTACGCTACTTAAAATATTGTTTAAATTTGTTCGTAAAGAAAACAGGGGAAAAATTATATACAAGTTACGAAGCGGAAGAAATGTATAAATTAGTTCCTGAAGAAATAAAGGTGGAAAAGGAAGAAAAGAAAAATAGTAAAGAAAAGGAAATAAAAGAAACAAAAACAAAAAATATGAGTTCAAGTAATGCAAAGAATGAAAATAGAATACGATTTGTTGGCGTTATGAATAACAAATATATGTATGAACTTAACTCAGGAGATGTGTTTATTATAGGGGACAACTTGAATAACATATATATTGTAACAGAAAACAGACGGGGAGTAAATCTAAAGAATGGGGAAGAAGTAAAGCTAGGTAGATATGATACTGTAGTAAAGGTGAATATAGAAATTTTAGTACAACTAGATTGAAAGCAGTAAAAATATGGAGGAAAGAAGAAATGAAGCAGCCAAAAAGATTAACAAGGACACAGAAAGAACTTCTAACAAAGATGGGATTTAATTGGCATGAATGGTTATTGTTAGACGAAACACAGGAACATTATAAATTTGTTCAGAAGAAAACAAACAAATTTATTTTGATTCAGAAATAGGGAGGTAAAAGTATGGCAACAAACAAAGAACGAGGAACGTATGCAGAGCGCATGAAAAGTATGTGCTACCCGCAAAGCAACAGGGTATTAGATGTAACAGAAAGTAATATAAACAAACTGGATTGTAAAGTATGTGGTAATAAGTTTGTGCCAAGTAGAACAAACCATGTGATCGTAAGGAACACAGAAGCGAATGGCGGAGTTGTTGCAGCTTTAGCTGGTAGTAAGGATAGGCTGTATGACGCTTATATTTGCCCTTTTTGCGGTCATAGACAGATTGCTATAGAAACTTATGAGGTTGTAGAGAAAGACCTTATATGAGTGATTAGGAGGCGTAGAAAAGATGTGGTATGAAGACGTAAAAGGAATCGTAGAAGCAGAAGAAGAATTCCGTAACCTTTTTGGCTTTGAAGAACTGAAACAGGCAAGGGAAAAAGCAAAAACAACAAGGAAGCCATATGTACAGTTCTTAAGGGATGAAAAAGCAAGGAAACTAAGGGAACAGGATGGGGACGAATAAATGTGGTTTTATATTATGATATTTATGGCAACTGAAATTGGGGCAATAGGAGGCCATATTTTAGGAGTGCTGGCAGCTAAAGCAGAAATCAGATGGAAAGAGAAAAGGAGACAGAAAGATGGAAGTGGAAATCAGGAAAAGGGTTGATGTAAACAAAATAATGGCAGACCTTAACATGGTGAGAGCAGATATGTGTGATGATACCTTAGATACCGGAGAAAAAGAACGGATTGTAAATACTTGCGTAGAAGCAGCATTAGTAATTACAGAGTTATGTTACCAGTTGAGAAACACAAAAGAAGCGTTGAAAAAATATATGAATGGGGAAAGACTGGAAGAGATTCAAAAAAAATGAGTAGACGTTCAACGAAATGGTACAGAAAGAACGAAGAAGAAGTAATGCAGCGGCTAGGACTTGAGCCTACTATAAACAGTGGTGCTGGTTTTGCACAGAAAGAAGACGGAGAAAATGACCATGTACTATGCCAGCTAAAAAGTACAGACTATGGTAGTATAGCAGTTAAGCAAAAGGATTTAGACATATTGGAACAGCACGCTATGACAAGCCATAAAATCCCCGTATTTGCTTTACAGTACATTAATACCGGAGAAGTATGGATAATGACCAAACCAGAGTATCTGCCTGAATTATCTGAATATCTGAACACAGGAACTATCGGAACAAGTAGAGGATTTTTTGAAGAAAACGAACAAAAACTTGTTGACAAACCAGAAGAAAAGAGTTATAATAAAAGGGAATTAAGAGATAACATTAATTCAAGAAACAGGTTTTTGCAGGAGAGACAGAAAGAGAGGGAGAAACAGGAAAAGGAATACAAAAAGCGTAGGAGGAAGCAGACATGGAGTTAAAACAGAAGGGAATTGTAAAATTTCAGGGATTTAACGTAGCGGCAAGTAAAGTAGTTACGTTAAAAGTAAAACTCCCGTTCAATGAAATGGTAACGTCTGTAAAACTGTTACAAAGTTTAAATTCAGATGTAACAATTCATGCAAAGATGGACGGGGCAAAAGCAGTAAGTTTAGGAATGTTCAGCATTAGCTCTGTAACATTTGACAAAGATGGAAATGCAACTGCACAGTTTAAATCAATGCTGGAAAATGTAGATTCAGAAAACATTTGTAGTTTAGCAGATTCAGAAGTAACAGAAATGTTATTCCGGGCAATTATTGAACTGCCGGAAAAAGAAGAAGAATAAAAGAAAGAAGAAATAGGAGGAAAGAAACATGGCAACTAATTGGAGCGCATACGAAGCAGCAAAAGAAATTTATGGAGACAACAAGGACAACATTGCAGATATTGGAAGCAGATTCCCTTTGTTTGCAAGAACAGTATCTATGGTAAACAGTGAGTATCTTCTGGATATCCTGAAAGCTCTTCCAAAGGTTACAGCAAGGGTTGTAGAATCTGGTCTGAAAGATATGGGAGCAGACGAAACAGAGGCAGAAGAAGTAAAAGAGGAAGCAAAGGAAGAGCCAAAGAAAGAATCAAAGAAGCCCGCAAGAGGTAAGAAAGCGGCAGAGAAAGAAGAAGCAGAGGACGACTGGGGAGAGGATGAAGACACTCAGGAAGAGGAAGAAACAAAAGACTATGAAAGCATGACCGCTAAAGAACTGTATGCACTGTGCTGTGAAAGAGGTATTTCCAGCAAGTGTAAAGACAGAAAGAAAACCACTCTGATTAAGCTCCTGAAAGAGACAGAGGGCGGTTCTGAGGAAGAAGTTTCCGATGATGATTGGGGCGATGAGGACGAGAAACCGAAGAAAGAAGAGAAAGACCCATATAAAGGAAAGACTGCAAAAGAACTGTTCGTGATGTGTAAGAAGAGAGGAATCACAGCGGCACAGAAAAAAGAGGCTTCCTACTATGCAACCCTTCTGAAAAAAGCAGATGAAGCTGGTGCAGAGGATGAGGAAGAAGATGAGGACGACGACTGGGAAATCTAATTCCCTTATTCTAAAATTTGGTAGTTGGAGGACGGGCGGGAAAAGCAATATCCCGCCCAGCGGTGTATATGGACATTGTAAAGGAAATAGAAAACTTATTATATCTTGACTGCCAGAAAAAGGATAATGTGAAAACAATCGTCCGGGCGTTATATGAGATAAAACCAATAAAAAAAGAAATGGTAAAAAGGTACGGGGAAACAATAAAACCAGTTCCGTTACCAGTAATAGAAAATATTCTTGAACAGTTTGAAAAGCGTTACGGATTAAGATTCAATAATATGTTTCCATACTATGAAAATGGAAAGCTCGAATTTTATAAGGCAGATGTGATAAACAAAAATAGAATATGGTTCGGTAGCGCAATGGGTAAAACAATAACAGAAACAATGTACAAAGTGGTACTGAAAATGTATTACTTAATCAAAACAGGGAAATATATGGAGGACAAAGCAGAATGATAGGATTAAGAAAAGCAGTTGCTTATACAGACGGCGCCTGTTCTGGAAATCCTGGGCCTGGAGGATGGGCGTATGTATTATTCTTTGAGGAAGACGGGAAGTTAAAACAGGTAGAACAGACAGGGCAGAAAGAAGAAACAACAAACAATGAAATGGAGTTATCAGCAGCATATATGGCGTTAGTAAAAGCCTACCGGTTAGGAATTCGTAAGGTGACAATATACAGTGACAGTGCCTATATTGTGAACGCAATCAGAAAAAATTGGCTGGCAAACTGGATTAACAACGGATGGAAAACAAAGGACGGAAATGATGTAAAGAACAAACATATTTGGAACAAATTATACAAGCTTGTAATGACAGAAGGTATTGAAGTAAACGCAGTGAAAATCAAAGGTCATGAAGGTGACTTGTTTAACGAGTATGTGGATAAAAAGGCGGTAGAAGCAAGGCAGACTATGGAGTAGCAAGGGAGGTTCCCTATGATAGTAGGTGAAAAGATTGACGAGAGAATATTTGTTGGGAGCACAACAAAAGATGCCTATTTAAAGGCTTGCAAGTATATGTCGCAACATTACGTAGGAAAGGGAAGAACAGAACATATTGTACATAAAATCAAGAAGCTGGATGTATGCAAGGTAGAGCTTACAATCTATGCAGAAGTAGAAGAGCAGGAAATAATGGATAATATGTGCAGTGTGTGTCAGCAGGCAAATGCAGCAACGTATTTGACAGAAAACAAATATAAGTGCGAAATGTGTAAAATACCTCCCTACAAGAAAAGGGCAAAGGAACGGTTAAAAAGAATCGGAGAATATATCGTAGAGGAAGTGAGAAAAGATGAAGGTATTTAGCAGTGCAGGAGCAGCTATTGTGGAAATGTTCGCAATTTTATTCTATACGCTGAAAAGGGAATACAGAAAGATTTTAGGGCTGATTCAGTTATGTATTCCAGTATTCATTTATTGGTACTGTGACAGTCTGTTAAAAGCTTTCTTGTGTTCGGTAGGGTTGCATATAGCTTTAGAATTCTTTCGAAGGTACTTCAATAAGCTGTCTAATTATTATAACGATGGATTCCCAGTACATGGTGGAAGAAGGTTTACTGGAGTGTATGGGGGGATGATAGTACTAGACAGAACCAGGGAGGAAGAAGCTATATTATATTTAAGCGAAGTGGAAGATTATATGGAGAGGCGAAAAGAATTTGGATGAAACTAAGTGTAAAAACGTCAGAACAGCTTGTATGGATTGCAAAATAAGGCATATAGGGTGCCATATAGATTGTGAGAAATACAAGGAATTTAGAAAGCTGAAAGACAAAGAAAGTAAAGCAAGGATGCTAAACAATATTATTGATAATTTTCCCAAGAACCGTTAAGATTCTTGTTGACATAGACAGAAAGGTATGATATAATAAGACCATCGGAGGGGAATAAGGATAAACCCATAGTGATGGCCACAAAAAACATCTGCCTGAAAAACTGAATAAAACATATCGGTTAGTAACAAGATAGGCTTCATTTTTCATCACCATTGGTACTTTGTACAGTGTTGCCATGCAAAACAAACCTCATCGTATTTTTCCCATTTTTCTATCTCCGCTTACCGATATGTTTATAAACGCCCTTAGTGACTAGTAATACAGTTGCTTTGGGCGTTTTTTAAATTTAACAAAACGAAAGGAATGAACAACAATGGCAAAACCAGGATTAAAGAAAGGGCAGCCCTCCCAGGCATATTTAGAGGGTAAGCTACAGGCGAAGGATTTCAGAAGCCGAACGCCAGAAGAGCGTAGAGAAATTGCATTAAAAGGAGTAGAAGCAAGGAAACGCAACAAAGCAAAACGTGAAATGAAAAAGACCATGCGTGAAACGATGAAAGACTTGCTTACCTTAGACATCGGCACAAAGGAACAGAAAGAAGTTCTGAAAAAGATGGGCTTTGCAGAAGAAGAATTGAACAACCAAACATTACTTATGGTAAGCCTATTTCGTTCTGGCTTAAAAGGCGATATTGGAGCAATCAAAGCAATCCAGGATATGATGGATGATTTAAATATGCGTGAAGAAAAAGCAGAGCAGCAGAGTGTAATTATTAACATCATGCCAAAAACTGCGAAGGTAAAAGTGCAGCAGGAAGAAGAACAGAAAAGGGATGAAGACGATGACGTATGGGAAGAACAGGAACAGGAAATTGTAGACGTAAATCCGGAAGACTGGGACATTGATGGAGATATGGAAGACTGGGGCAATGATGTGTATTAAGCTTTATTTAGCCGTTTATACCCTTTAGGTATATAGTTATAAGGGTAAATAGATAAAATGGAAAATAAGGGGCAAATAGAACGTTACAGGAGGTATTATAAAATGGCAGACAGTCAGAAAAACTATTTCAAGGATATGGAAGAACGTGAACTCAGGGAACAATATGAGTATTTGCAGGAATGGAGTATAAAGCATCCTGAAAAACTTAAACGGGCACACAGATGGAGAAAGGTAAAAAGGTTCTTTAAAGGTATCATAGAGGGATTCAAAAACAGAACAAAATGATTTAAAAAACATAAATTAACTATTGACAAACAAAATGTTATATTATATAATATACTATATAGTTTAACAGGAAAGGAACCTATGGAATTAAAACAAAACAAAATCTATAAATACAAGCACATAACAGAAACAGGTATAGAAGTACAAAGAATGTTTCAGGTGTTAGAAGCACAAGAACAAAGTTATATTATAGATTGTGGTAATGGAACAGGAAGGATAGAATTAACAAAGGAAAACGAAACAAAGCAGACAATAGAAGAACTAATTGAAACAATAGAAAGGGAAGGTATGGTATTAAAAGTAACCAACCAGTAGTAACCATAAGAAAACAGGAGAACAACCATTAATACAAGGGTATTAAAACATAACAAAACATACGGTTCAGGTACTAATACAACAATTAAATATTTTTCAGGAGGGAAACAAACAATGCAGAACAATTATGATAAACAGATTGTAATGCGTAACATAAAGGATTTAAAGCCCTACAAGAAGAATGCTAAGAAACATCCAAAAGAACAGGTAGAAAGAATTGCAAACAGTATAAAGGAGTTTGGATTTACACAGCCTGTATTGATTGATAAAAATAATTGTGTAGTTGCAGGACATGGTAGAATATTAGGAGCAAAGAAAGCAGGGTTAAAAGAAGTTCCTACATTGTGCTTAGATGATTTAACAGAAGAACAGATAAAGGCATATAGATTAGCAGATAACAAGCTAAATGAATCAGACTGGGATAGTGTGTTATTAGCAGAAGAACTTGATGAGCTTAATTCTGTTTTAGATATGGAACAGTTTGGTTTTGAATTAGCAAAAGAAATGGAAGATGAACAAAACAAATACACAATGAAAACAAATATACCTCAATATGAGATAAAAGGAGAAGAACCAGATATTTCAGAACTGGTAGACACAAGCAAAACAAAAGAACTGTTAGAAGAAATAAAACAGAGTAGTGTTCCGATAGAAGTAAAGCAGTTCTTAAAACTTGCAGCTTACAGGCATCTATGTTTTAATTATTCTAAGATAGCAGAATACTATGCACACGCAGATAAAGAAACACAGGAACTAATGGAACAGAGCGCATTGGTAATAATTGATTTCGGGGACGCAATTAGAAATGGTTTTGTACAGCTATCAGAACAAATTAGATTATTAAGGGAAGGAACAGAAGATGAAACATAAAAGCTTTGTAGTGTTTATTCTGACGCATGGAAGGGCAGCAAATGTTAAAACAGTAAAGTCTTTAAGAAAAGCAGGATATACTGGTAAAGTGTTACTTGTGATAGATAACGAAGACGAACAGGAAGAACATTATAAAAGGATATATGGAAAACAAAATGTTGTGGTGTTCGATAAGCTGGATATTTCAGAACGTTACGATACAATGGATACGTTTGAAGAAAGAAGAACAATCTTCTATGCCAGAAACGCTTGTTTTGAAATAGCAGAGAAGCTGGGATATGAGTATTTCTTGGAGTTAGACGATGATTATACACAGTTCGCATATAAGACAGTAAAGGGAGGAAAATTCAGTAGCATAAGAATCAGAAATGCAAATGAAGTGTTTGATTGTATGCTAGATTTTCTGGACGTATCAGGCGCATATACCGTTGCTTTTGCCCAGGGTGGAGACTTTATAGGGGGAAAGGATAACAATCGGTATAAGGATAAAATATTGCGTAAGGCGATGAATACATTCTTTTGTAAGACCAGCAGAAAGTTTGAATTTATAGGGCGTATAAATGAAGATGTAAATACCTATTGTTTAATGGGAACACAAGGAAAGCTACTGTTTACCTATACTGATATTGCAATAGAGCAGGAAACCACGCAGAAACAAAAGGGAGGAATGTCAGAACAATATCTGGATAGCGGAACATACTTGAAAAGTTTCTATACTGTGATATGTTGCCCTAGCTGTGTTACTATTGGTATGATGGGAGGAAGTAAAAAAGGAATGCGCTTACATCATATGGTAAACTGGAATAATTGTTGTCCTAAGATTATATCAGAGAAATACAAAAAGGAGTAAATGCAGGGTTGCAACAATACCCTGCTATTTTTGTATAAAAAAAGTTATAAAAAGTAGTTGACATATTCTTTGTTCTGTGTTATTATATAATCAAGTTAAGGGAAACAAAATAAAACAGGAAACAAATATAGGGAGGAACAAAGAAATGACAAGAACAGAATTTGCAAACACAGTCAAAGCCATCATGGAGAGAACAAATGAACTTCTTAAAGAAGCAAAAACAGAGGAAGAAAAGTTCAGTATCTTAGAAGCACAGAACATGAATATTGCAGCAGTAGTAAAAGGAATGGAGCAGTAAGGGAGGAAAGAAAAATGAGTAACACTATAGCAGTATTAGAAGACTTAGCAGGGAACCAGACAATAGAGTTTTGTAAGGTTGGTAATGAGTACATGATAGGAATTACGGACAGGGAAGAGGATAAATATATAACAAGACATTATCGCACAAGAAAAGAAGCGCAGTTTGTGTTTTTAAATCTGTCGTATGCTGTATTGGAAGGAAAGTATAGTTTTGAGCAGAGAAAACAGTTGATGTGATAAATAAAGGTTGACACAACAGAGCCTTTATGATATAATAACTACATAATAAAACAATGGAGGTAGAAACATGGAAAGTAAAAGGGAACAGGTTATCAAAGCAATGAAGGTATATATGGCAGCCTCAAGAGATGGAACAATAACCATTGGAAGAAGTACAGCAGAAAGCATCTTAAAGGTTCTTGAAGACCAGGAACAAACAGTACATGAATGCAAATGTGGAGATACAAACGAAGAAGTATTGGAAAAGATTGAAAGACAAGATGCAGTACTTGCAGAGTTCATCGAAATGTGTATGACGTTCATGTCTTTGCAAATGACGTACAATATGCAGAGTGTATCCATTATGCGGGATAAGGGAGAATTTGAAGAGCTTCCAGAAATGTCTCAGATTATGGTAGAAGCAGGGCTTGAAGCTATGGAAAACTTTGTGAACAGACTTGTAGGAACTATGGAGAGTGTTATCAAGAAAAGGTCGAAAGTAAAAGATGTAGATATCGAAGAACTTAAGAGAATGTTCAAAGGAAGTACAGAAAGAACAGATAACTAAAACATAACAGGAAATTACAGTGAAAGGAGGTGGAGAGCCATGCCAATGAACTTAACATATATAGAAACAGTATTAACGTCAGTAGTTATCCATGCAGGTATGTATCTTGTGTATCTTGTTAATGTACACACAGACATAACGAGAACAAAGAAGAAACTTATAAACAAAGTTACGATTGTTACAAAAGAAAATGGAGCCGATAAGCTGACGAAATATGGCCGCCCTCCGTAGTGTAGATAGAATAGTAACAGTATAGGAAGTAACTTGTAAACACAGCTTTAAATATTAAATCTGCGCTACGGTTGATTTTCCTTCTACAACCGTCTGCGGCGCCTAATAAAATAAAAACTGAATATTGTAAAAACATCGGGCATCCCAAAGAATTGTACCAAATGTATCCATTCCCAGCACAGTGATACACGGCTAAACTTTTTACAATTCTTTGGGATGTTTTTATTGACATAATATCTATGCTATGATATAATATATACATACAGAATAGGGATAAAGGAGCAGAAGCAATGAGAAATATCAATGTAGAAATTGCAGAAGCTTTTGAAGACTTTATCAATGATTGGAATTATGAAACATATTTTGTATTTGGTGGATATGGTTCAGGCAAAAGTTATAACATAGCTTTTAAGATAGTCTTAAAGCTTTTGCAGGAAGTAAGAACAGCCTTAGTAGTAAGGGCGGTATTTGGGACAATAAAAGAAAGTTGTTTTGCACTGTTTAAAGATATTCTTGAAAAGATGGATTTACTCAGTGAAGAAACATCATGGAGAAGAATCAGAAGAAATGGAGAATACAAAGTACTGGCTGTACAGTCTCCAATGGAGCTAAGGTTTCCAAATGGCAGCAGAGTGATTTTCAAAGGAATGGACGACCAGGAAAAAATAAAGTCTATTCACGGTGTCAGTATTGTGTGGATGGAAGAATGTAGTGAAATAAGATACAATGCATATCAGGAGCTATTAGGACGTATCAGAGAGAACAATGTAAGTTTGCACTTTATTCTTTCTTGTAATCCCGTAGGTCGTGAGAATTGGGTATACAATGAATTCTTTATTCGTAAGTATACAATAGAAAATGACTATGGAGAACAGGAAGAAAAAACAGAAGTAATACAGGACGAGAAACAAACATATAGAAAAACCGTAACAATAGGAAAGAAAAATAATGTATATTATCATCATAGTGTTCCAGACGATAACCCATTTTTACCAGAGAGTTATATAAAACGTCTGGATGATTTACGTTATAAGAACTATGCATTATGGAGAGTAGCAAGAAAGGGAATGTTCGGAGCAAATGGAAGGAAGGTTCTTCCGAGGTTTGAAGTAGCAAAGAATGCCTCAGTATTCAAGTCAGCAGTAAACAGTATTCCAGCAAGGTATCATTTTTTCGGGCTTGATTTTGGCTTTGAAGAAAGTTACAATGCTTTATTGTGTTGTGCCGTGGATGATGAAAAGAAGTACTTATACATTTACGATGAAGTCTATATGAATAACATAACAGATGATAGATTTTCAAGACGTTTAGATGTAAGAAAAATAAATAAGAGGGCTATCAGGTGTAAACAGGTTATATCAGCGGATTCCGCCGAACCAAAGTCTATAAGTTATTATCAACAGAATGGTTTTGCAATGAGGAAAAGCAAAAAGTTTGCTGGTAGTCGTTTACAATATACTAGGAAAATGCAGAGATTTGAAAAGATTATATGCAGCCCTAAATGTAAAAATGCAATCAATGAATTACAAGATTTAACATATGCAAAAGACAAACAAGGGAATTACATCTATGACGAGTTCAATATTGATAGTCATTGTATGTCAGCCCTGTGGTATGCGTTAGATACGTATGAAATTAAAGATGTTAAATATGCTTATAAAAATAATAGCTATGCTGCATAGGAGGAAATATGAACAACTATAAGAGGATGTATGAACAGAAAGTGGAAAGCATAAAAGGAACACAGAGAATTCAGGAATCACACAGTAACAAAGACCTATACAGTATCGGTGTAAGAAATGGAATTGAACTTTGTTTGGCAATTCTGGAAGAAAGAGAACCGGAGCTTATTCAGTTCGAACAAACAAAGGAAATTGAAACAAAAGAAGAACCAAAAAGAGTACAGTTCCATGGAAAGCGAGTGAAGGGAGAATGAGGACATTACAATTTATTGCTGATGGACAAAATCTTATAAAAGATTCCAATTGTGATTTTGAAAATATAGTGAAGGGCAGCCATAATTATTTAAGATGTTGGTTTTCTTTGTCAAAGGATTGGAGTGGATGCAAAGTAGCAGTATCGTTTTTAAAAAACGAAAAAGAAATTGATGCTGTAATGCTTGAAAATTATTGTTGCATGGTACCTAATAAGGTAAGTGAGCTACAATCTTTTTATATAAAACTGGTAGGAGTAAGAAAAGACGGGTATAAAATAGTTTCAAAGAAATGTTATATAAGACAAGGAGGGTGATAAAATGTCAAAGGCGGAAGATTTAATTGCGGCTAGTTTTGAAGAACAAAAAACTATGTCCCGTTCAGTTATAAATGATGAGCTTACTATTGATGGAGAAACGAGAGAAATCAATGTGCCTGAGTCTGAAATGTTGTTCGGTGTAGAAGGGGATGTTAACATCGAAAGGAAGCATTTCCGTTGTCCTAAAATAGTTGGTGACAATATAGACTTATCAAAGCATTTTATTTATGTTGCGTATGTGTATACAGAAAATCAAAATAACTCTTTTTTACCAGAAATAGGAATACAATCTTACCTTTGTACTGATGTTCAGATAGTAGGGGACGATATTACATTTTCTTGGAAATTGTCAGGGAATGTTTTTAAAAATCCTGGGTTTGTTGCTTTTAAGGTATTTGCTAAAGAAAAAGAAGAAAGCCCATTAACAGTATTTAATACTACTCCTGCATTTGGAATAGTGAAAATGACAATACCAGATGGTAATAAAGAGATTGCTGAAAAATATCCTGACATTATTAATCAGCTTCTTACAAAAATGGAGAGCGTAGAACAGATTGCCACACCCGAAGCTATGCAAGGCTATGTAGACGCGTATTTTAAAGAGAATCCCCCAGAAGGAAATTCAGAGCTTCTTGATATTCGGGTTGGTGCAGATGGAATAACATATGATAGCGCTGGGGAAGCAGTGAGAGAACAGGTTAGATCACTAAAGAAATATTTAAATCAATTAAATGATGAAACCAGTGAGTTAAAAAATGTTATTTCTGATGTAAAAGAATATTCTTTTGACATTATGTATCATAGTACAAAAAGTCTTGATGTTCCGATACAAAAAGACAAAAAGTATTCTTTTAAGGCACTATCATTCGATGAAATCGGAAATCTGAATTATTTACGCTTGATTGGAGTAAAATCGGACGGAACAGAAGTTACAATCATACAGAAAAAAATTTCTGACGAATTATTTACCTTTGCTGCGAGTGAGGATTATACAAATACAAAAGTATATTTCAGGCTCAACACAAATCCTAATCCAAGTGGAGTTGCTAAAAAGTGTGTTTTTCAATTCTATGAAGTCGATAAAAATACTATTATTAATCGCATTACTGACATTAATAATAGATACAGTGTTGATTTTAGAAGCGTGAGAGAAAAAATTAGCATTATAGAAGCAACTGAAGGTAACTTATATAACCAGAATTCTACTGATGTTATTTTAGGAAAATTTGTCTATAAAGATACAGAACAATTATATGATAATGCAGATTATATAACGTCATATATACTTGATGTTTCTGATTATGATTTTATCAGTATAAGTACAAACACAAATATGTCTGGTTCTGCTATTGCGAAGTACGACGGCAAATTAAAATTCATAGGGACAACAGACACAATTAGAGGAACAGCCGCAGAAAATGTTGATGTTAGAAACTGTTCTTTTATTGTATTTTCGTATCAGAAAGCTGATAATTTACAAGTAATGGTATCAGTTACGAAATCAGCTATTCCTTATTCTGAATACAATGAAAAACATTGGAAGATAAGTTCTAAGAATGTTGAACAACCAAGCAACGTTATAGAGGTAAGTTGTAAAGGTGATAAGAGATTTTCTACGATTACTGATGCATTCAATTATGCTGACAGTATTGATTCAGCAGAAAACCCGATTACAATATTGATTTATCCCGGTGTGTACAAAGAGAAACTTAATGCAGGGCATGGAAAACATATCTCATTTATAGGGATTAACAAAAAAGATGTTGAGTGGAGATACGATAGCGGAAAATATGGTGAAGACCCATTGAGATATAGTAACAATGGTTTAATTAAAAATATTACATTTATATCAACTCACGATGATTCACCTAATTTTGAAACACAATATTCTGGTGCAACAAATCAGAACTATGCATCGTATGGCTTGCATTTGGATACACCAGAATCTTATACAATAGATGATGAAGAGTACACAACTATTGTAGAAGATTGCAATATTATTTGCAAACAAGCACCTGCAATCGGTTGTGGAATGTCTACAAATCAAAATTTAATTATTAGAAATTGTGAACTAATAATGGATATTCCTACTGCTTTACTTACCGCAAATGATAGTGCAAATAAAGGTTGCTTCTTGGTACACAGAGCAATGAATGTATCAGAAGCTTCTCCACAGAATTTATATTTCCATAACAACATTATTCGTACAAATACAAGATATTGCTATCAAGTAAATTGGTTTGTTCCGTCTACACATGGAATGAAAGTACATTTTTACAACAATATATCTTGGTCTGAAACGGATGGAAAGACAGATGAATCTGTAATGATAAGCCCAGGACAGGTGCTTGAAAATGATTGTTTTGGAAACAACGTGTCACTGCTTAACAGATAATCAAGATATCAATTATTTGAAAAGATAACTGACAAAATCGCTCAACTAAAGCAGACTATAGTTAACAGCAATAGGATATGAATTTATGGCGGAATGTTATTTACAAGTTATGTCGGATACCATTATCGCCAATATTACCGTATTCCAAATACCATATGATGAGCCGGAAAATCCATAAAGAAAATATTATTACAGAAAGGGGTCTTAACTATGTCAAACAATCCATTTTATCACAATCCATATCAACGGGATAATAACTTCACACCCGGAACCTACTACGCTCCACAAACCGGAGGCTATATGGCAGGAAATCAGGCATCGAATCTTTATCAGAATCAATCAAGTCGTTTTCAGTCCATCCCTGGTCGTCTTGTGAACAATCTCGATGAGATTACTCCGCAGGAAGTTCCGATGGACGGATCCGTGTCGCTGTTTCCACAAAATGACTATTCTGCCATTTACGCCAAAACCTGGACGAAAGACGGAACGATTGCTACCGTGAAATTTGTTCCGGAGCAGCCACAGATGGAACCATAGAAATCTCCGTTGGAGGAACGATTAGATCGCATCGATCAGAGATTTGATAAACTCGAAAAGATGCTTTCTAATAGAAACAAACCACAACAAGTAAAGGAGGAACAGAACAATGTGTGATATGAGGCCTATGGAATTAAAAGACACTGTTGAGATGATGAATAGTGAGGATTATAAAGAAAGATTCAAGGCAGAATATTGTCAGACAAAGATTAGATACGGTAAATTAAAGTATATGTTGGAGAGATGGGACGAAGGAACATTGAATTTCGTTCCGACATGTCCACGAAGTACATACAATATGCAGATTAGGGCAATGAGTGATTATATTGCAGTTCTTGAAGCGAGAGCGGTAATGGAAGGTATTACATTACCTAATTAATTGTCAAAGGAGTAAAATCATGTGAGTGAAATAGAATTTGCCGGAATGTTATTAGTATATGGTGGTGGTCTATTGGTAGTATTACTTACAATATGTAAACCACTTATAACAAACACAAAACAAATGACAAGACTTACAGATAAACTAGACGCTTTAATAGATCGTATGGATAATCAAGAAAAGGATTTCGAAAAACATAGAAAAGATTTTGAAGCATATAAAGTTCATGTAAGTAATAGTCAACAAAAACAATGGGACGAGATAAATAAACAACATGATAAATTGTTGCAACACAGCAATGAAATAGAACATTTAAAGAAAGGAGGTGAAACAAGGTGAAAGAAAAAGTAGAAAAGGTTATGGAAGTTCTGAAAACTATTAAGCCGCATACTTATGTTTCCATCATTATGATGGTGATATCATTTATCAATTATGGTTTAATGGCAACAGGTAATCCCCTGATTAACTTAGGGGAACAGGACATCACATTTGCTGTAAATATGGTTCTTGGAATTGTATTTATCGTATATGGTGTTTGGAGAAACAATTCCATCACTGAATCTGCAAAAATGGCAGACGAAGTATTATATATGTTGCGTGATGGAAAAATCAGTAAAGAGGAACTGGAAACATTTGTGGAAAAACACAAAAACCCAGAAACACCAACAGAAGAAGTAAAGGAGGTATAAACTATGTGTGATTTAAGAGATATGGAATTAAGAGATACTGTTGATATGATGAACAGTGAAGACTACAAAGAAAGATTCAGGGCAGAATATTATCAAACTGTTATCAGGTATGGGAAGCTGAAAAACATGCTGGACAGATGGGATGATGGAAATCTGAATTTCGTTCCGACATGTCCACGAAGTACATACAATATGCAGATTAGGGCAATGAGTGATTATATTGCAGTTCTTGAAGCGAGAGCGGTAATGGAAGGTATTACATTACCTAATTAATTGTCAAAGGAGTAAAGGAGGTATAAAAAAATGTTAGTAAACAAAGGAAAACAGTACATTGGATGGGCAGAGCCGACAGGGGATGATTTTTTTATTAATTTGTATAACAATTATACAGGGGCAGGATTCCCGATGAATGTTGCATGGTGTGCTATCTATGTAACAGATATTGCAAGATTGTGTGGTGTGGGAACTGATATTGTTCCGAACTTTGCGGATTGTGATGCAGGTGTAAGATGGTTTAAAGACCGTGGACGTTGGGAGAACAGCAAATCACAGGGCGGAAATTATGTTCCGAAACGCAATGATGTTGTGTTCTATTCTAACGGACACACACAAAGAGATTCCACCCATGTTGGTTATGTAGTTTCTGTTTCTGGAAACACAATGAAAGCGTTGGAAGGAAATAAGTCTAATGCCGTAGGCTATCGTACCATTAGTCTGAGTGATTCTTACATTATCGGTTATGGGCGTGTATCGGCTTATTTAAGCGATTCTTCCGATAAAGGGGAAGATTATTCAAGTCTTGAAAAATACACGGTTAAAAAAGGCGATACGCTTTCAGAAATCGCAAAGGCAATGGGCGTAAGCACTTCTGAACTGGCAAGCTACAATGGAATCAAAGACGCGAATAAAATTAATGTTGGTCAGGTGATTAAGAATCCCAAAAAGGCAAGTAACAGTAACAATAACTCCAATAAAAACATGAACACAATTGTTAGGGATGGGCAGATTCATGCCAATAATTTCTGTGGCGCAAAACTGGAAGTAGATGGAATTATTGGAACTGAAACAAGGAAAGCCAGAACAAAAGTATTCCAGATGGCTATGAATCTGGATTACAAAGCAGGGCTTGGCGTAGATGGAATTCCTGGAACAAAAACATATGCAGCGTTAGGTAATCATTATGTTAAAAAGGGTGAAACACAGTACATGGTAACAGCCGTGGAAATTGCACTTATGTTACACGGCTATAACCCAAACGGAGTAGAAAATCCCGGAACATTTGGTAGCGGTCTGGAAGCTTGTGTAAAACAGTTCCAGAAAGACCACGGTTTAACAGTGGATGGAGTTGCAGGACGTAACACAATTATTAAACTTATGACAGCATAACATAACAGGAAAAGAAACTGGCGGGCTATGAATGCCCGCCTTTTTCATTATTGACATATAATATATATCATGTTATAATATATTATATTATATAATATAATAGAAAGGAGTGTATATCTTGAATAATGAAACAGTAGTAGCTTACAATAACAATGTAGAAATTATTGGAGCTATTAAGGATTACCCTTATTTTATTTTTGACAGGGATTTAGGGACAAAACAGAGTGACTTTAGAAAAGAATTAATGCAGATACAGAACTATTATGATATATATGAGAATGGGGCTAGTTTTCAGCCAGGAAACGTAAATGGTGATTATATTCCTTCTAACTTACGTTTTAAAGTGATTAGAAGAATTATTAACAAAGAAGCAAGATTTCTGTTTTCTCAGGCTCCTGATATGAAAGTAGAACCAAAGGGAACAGACGAAGTAAGCAAAGCAAATGCGGAAGCATATCAGAATATTGTTGATAAAGTGTTAGAAAAGAGCAAGTTTGAAAGTAGACTTGTAAAAGCAGCTAGGGATTGTTTTATCGGGAAACGTATTGCAATGGTTGTGGATATTTCAAACGATAAAGGAATCATTGTACATTTCTACGGTAGCAGACAGTTTTACTATGAAACAGACGAGGATAATGACAGACTAACAAAACTTATTACGTTTGAAGCAACAGAGGAAAGTACAAACAAAACAAATATGCGGTATGTCGTTACAAGATACATTGCAGAAAATAATAAAGTGTGGATGGAACAGAAAGTATATGATGGGACTGGGAAAGAAATAAGTGTACTTGTTCCCGGTGGGTATGTTGTGAACATGGAGGAAATCCCAGCAGCAATTGTTTTGAATGATGGACTACTGGATGATAAACGAGGTGTTTCAGAAATTGAAGAACTGAAACATTATGAATCAACATACAGTAAGGTTTCAAACAGTGATATTGATGCAGAGGGAAAAGGAATGAACCCTATTCGTTATACTGTGGACATGAATCCATATTCCACTGAGAATCTTAGTTCCAGTGCTGGTAGTTACTGGGATTTAAAATCAGACCAGACACTTGACAAGCCTAGCCCACAAGTTGGGACACTTTCACCAGACCTGAGTTATACTGATACTTTGAAAGAAACATTATCACGAATTAAAACAGCTATGTATGAAGAAGTAGATGTGCCTGAAATCAACGAGGAAACCATGCAAGGTACAATTACTAGTGGTAAGGCTTTAAAAGCTCTGTATTGGCCTCTTACGGTGCGCTGTGACGAAAAGATGAAAGAATGGGGGCCGGCATTAGCAAGAGTAATTGACTATATTATAGACTTTATTCTGAGGAACCCTGCATATGTAAAAGAAAAGTATATGATTGAGGACATTCCTAGTTTAGTTGATTACAAAGCAAAGGTAGTTGTAAACTATGCGCTGCCGGAAGACGAACAGGAAGAACAGACACTTGATTTTTCTGCTATTACGAACAAAGTAATGTCAAGAAAAACATTTATGAAAAAATGGTATGGTATGACAGACGATCAGGCAGAACAAGAATTAATGCAGATAGCTGTAGAAGAAAATATGCTCGACCCAATGTCTATGAATATGCAGGTGTCTGGTGAGTTACAGAATAGAGCAATGCAAACACAGATTGATGAAAATGTTTCAGCAACAGAAGCAGAAGAAATTTAAAATAGTTGTTGACATATTTTTTGTTATATGATATAATAGGAGTTGAACAGATGGCAAATAGATTATTTTCTCTTCAAAGGGCAGAAGAGGTAAGAAATGCCTTGACTGTTCAGAATTACAGGGAAATATACGAACTGTATCAGGAAATCTCTAAGGAGATTGAAGAACAGATAGAACAGAGTGGGAATGAGAACATAAAGCAACAGAATTTGGTGATATTACAGAACAGGATAAAGCGTAGAATGGACGAACTACATGACCAGATATATTCAAAGGTGAGAAGAAGCTGTATTAGCGTTGGTCAGGCTCTTGTAGAAGATACAAGGGAATTTCTTAAAAAGTGCGGTTTCCGTGATGCAGATATAAGGGATGCGTTTTTGCATATCCCTTCTTTTGTTGTTGAAACAATATTCACAGGGCAGGTATATAAACCAGGCTGGAACTTTTCCAGTGTGCTATGGAGAGACATTGAAAAAACAAAGGATGATATAGATAAGGTTGTTGCTATGGGTGTTCAGCAAGGCAAGAGTACTTATGATATTGCAAAAGACCTTGAAAAGTATGTAAATCCATCTGCAAGAAAAGATTGGAGTTGGAGCAAAGTATATCCAGGAACAAAAAAGGTAGTTGATTATAATGCACAGAGACTAGCAAGAACACTAATCTCTGACGCATATCAACAGAATTTCATGGCTGTGAATGAATATAATCCATTTGTACAAGATTATGTATGGCACAGCGCATTAGCACATGGAAGAACTTGTGATATTTGTAGAGAACGCAATGGAAAACATTTTAAGAAAGATGAACTGCCAAAAGACCATCCAAACGGTTTGTGTACTTTTACAGCATACATACCAAACAATGCTAGGGAGATAGGTAGACAGATTGGAAGATGGTATAATGCACCAAAAGGAACATATCCAGACATAGACAAGTTCGTGGAATCAATGAAAGGATAAAACAAATGGAGATAGATTACAGATGCAACGTATGCAGACATATACAGACATTGAACGAATACAATGTGGAAAAATGTGATGCATATGACGAGAATGGTAACAAATACAGAATTGTATATTATCATTGTGAAAAGTGTGGAGCAAGTATTGTGTTACAGATTGATGATGCTATGTCGTTACAATTGTTCGACGAAGAACGCAAGATGTATGTTAATAATATGCGTTACAAACTTGCGTATAAAACTCCACCGCAGAAACAGAAGCGTAAAATGGAAAAGCTTAATAAAAAGTTGAAACGTAAAAGAGATGCTTTGTTTTTAGAAAAACAGGGTGAATCTTTTTACGATAGAAGAAAAGAAAAAGAAATAGCAAGAGTGTATAAAATGGAGGTTAGTAACAATGTTTAAAAGAATGAATTTACAGATTTTTGCAAACGGTGGAGATGGTTCTGAAAACTCTGGTGAAGGAAATCAGGGTGGACAGGAACAGAACAATGGCCAGAACAACAATCAGGAAAACACAGGAAATGGAGAAAACAATAATCAGAACGAACAGCAGAACAACGTAGAGACATTCAGCAAGGAAAACTATCTGAAAGAGCTTGGCGTTGATGATGAAGATTCTATCAAAGAGTATATCAAAAACAAAAAGAAAGAAGAAGAACAGAATCTTACAGAAATTCAGAAAGTACAGAAAACTCTGGCGGCTACTACAAAAGAACTTGCTATTGAAAAGAAAGCAAGAATTCAGGCAGAAGCTAAATTACAGGCAATCAAAGACGGTGCAAAGCCGGAACTTGTTGATGATCTTGTAGCAATTGCTATGACAAAAGTAAGCAATCAGAAGACTGTAGAACAGGTACTTGCTGAGATGAAAAAAGATTCTTCACGTTCATTCTATTATGTTCAGAATAGTTCTGGTGATTCCGGTAATGACAATCAGAATAATGGTTTTACCAGAGGAAATGCTGGGAATCAGAACAATAACCAGAACAATCAGAATAACAGGAATAATAATGGTGGAAGCGGAAGCATAGCCGAAAGGTTATTTGCTAGAAAAAATATGGGAAAAACAAACAATCAGGGAAATAAATAAAGAGAAAGGGGAGCAATAAAATGAGCTTCAACAAAACAGGTGTAAGACACGAAGTTTACAGTGATGTTTCGCAGATTCTTCTCGACCCAGCATTAAAATATACTATGGGTATTGTGGTAGACCAGACTGTCGGGACAGTGGATAGTGCAACAAAGCGTAAAATTGTAAAAGCTGGTACTCCACTGGCAGGAAATCTTGATGAAAGAACAACAGCTTTTACAGCGGCAGCGGATTCCGGTTCTCCTTCTGCAAGCAATGCAGTAGGAATCTTGTTACATGATGTTGATGTAACAGCAGGGGATGCAAATGGAGAAATTGTTATCTTTGGATTCATTAACATGAATCGTATTGATACAACAACGCAGGCAAAAATTACAGCAACAGTTAAATCTGCTCTGCCAATGGTTAAATTCATTAAGGCATAAGGAGGACAAAATACAATGACTATTTTCGACATGATTACCAGTGCTGAAATTACAGCGTACTGGGAACTTATGAATCAGAATGAGGCACCATACCTTGGTGAAACTCTTTTCCCGGATGAGCAGCAGACAGGACTTGAAATTAGTTGGATTAAAGGCGCAAGAGGTGTTCCGCTGGTACTGAAACCATCTGCTTACGATGTAAGAGCTATTCCTAGAAAACGTATCGGATTCGAAAAGCTTACGGCTGAAATCCCGTACTTTAAAGAATCTAAGTATATTGATGAAACAATGCGGCAGGAACTTAATAAAGTACTTGCCACAGGTATTCAGGCTTATATTGATATTGTAACAACAAAGATTTTCGATGATGAACTTGACCTCCTGAGAGGTGCAAGAGCACAGAGAGAAAGAATGCGTATGATGGCTCTGACTACTGGAGTTATTACAATCGAAGGAAATGGCCAGATTTACGAATATGATTATTATGTTCCAGAAGAGCACAAAGCGGAAGTTACAAAGTCTTGGAGTGACCCAACTGCTTCTATTCTGGATGATATCAGAACCGCTCAGGACACTGTGGAAGAAGATACCGGAGTACGTCCCACTAATGCAGTATGTAACTCTGGTATTATGAAGTATATGAGAGCAAACAATGAAATTAAAAACTCCATTGCTATTCTGACAGATGGAGAAGGATTTATTTCAGACAGCAAGATTATGGCTTTCGTTTCCGATGAGCTGGGTCTTACGGTCAATGTAAACACAAAAACATACAAAGATGAGGACGAAACGGTTCAGAAGTTTGTTGAGGACGATGTATTTGTTCTGTATCCGGACGGAGCACTCGGCAATACTGTTTTTGGAATTACTCCTGAACAGTCTGATCTTTTGACATCAAACGTTGCCAATGTATCTATCACAGATACAGGAGTAGCAGTTACTACTATCAAACATGCTGACCCGGTAACAGTAGAAACAAAAGTTTCTATGTGTTGTTTACCTTCCTTCCCAACAGCAGATCAAATTTTCATTTATGACACAAAAAAAGCGTAGCTCCTATCATTGACATGGAAAATGCAGCGGGAAATGCATTGGGGAAAAATCTGGAAGAACTTTCCACATCGGTGTTTGATGGGGAAGATATTTTTGTAACGTCAAGATATCAGCAGGAGTTCGAACAGTTCAATGAAACAGTTCCAGAACAGCAGAAAGGTTATTACGTTGCATTCAATGTCAAAGAATGGAATGGAGCAAAATTTAGGTTAGATAGGACGACGGGAAAAGGAAAAGAAGTAGCATTTAGTGGGGATGGAATTTGTATTTTGTGGCTGGGCGATAATAAAGAAAAAGCAAAGACCGCAGAGTATTTTGTAGTGATTTCATCGGGAAGTGCAGAAACAAAAATGAAACTTCATGTTTCTTTTGATTAACAGAAAGGAGGGTTAACAAGTGTTTGTTCGTGTGACAAAAGACGGGAAAACGTTCCATAAAGTGACAGATACAGTATATAATAAACGTATGAAAAAAATGGGATATTATATTGTATCTGGAGGATATCAGAAACAAGAAATTCCGATGAAAGAATCAGTTCAGAAGGATGTAATGAAGGAAGAACCAGAAGCAGTTGCAATCGAAGAACCTGAAATTCCTGTTTCTGACATGAGTAAAGAAGAATTGGCAGAATTTGCAAAAGAGCATAACATTGACACCAGCAAGGCTACAAATGTACGTCAGGCAAGAGCAATTATTAATGCAGCGATTGCAAAAGGCAAGAAATAGAAGGTGTTAGCATGGATAAAGTAGAACAACTCAAACTAATTCTACAGGAGAAATCCGTGCCATTCTTTTCTGATGAAGAACTGGAACTATACTTAGAGATGTTCGGAGATGATTTAAAGAAGACAGCGTATCATTGTTTGTTGCTGAAAGCACAAAACAATTCGCTTAATGTAAGCGGACTAACTACTCAGGATAGTTCCAGTTATTTTAAAATGCTGGCTCAACAGTATATCACAACAAACACAGGAGTGATATAGTTATGGAATGGCAATTTCCATTGCATGTGGTAAAACAAAACATAAAGCAGCATGGAGCAACTTATACATTTCAAAGATACAAAAAAGATGAACGGGGGCAGGAAACAGCAGAACTTACAACAGTCTGTGGGTTGAATGCCCTGTTTCACATTAGTAAGGGATATGTAACAAAAACAATAGGTGATTCAGGATTCACACGTTCAAAAGGGCAACCAATGCTATTGTGTGTTTCTGATGATGCTATGCTTATACAGTCAGGGGACATTGTTACCATAAAGAGTTTTCTTTACAGAGTTATCGAAAAGAATGACTTGAACAATGAAGGAACAGTCACTGATATTTCTTTGGAGTTGGTAGACAATGGCAAACAGTAATTTCAGAATTGATGATGATGCGTTAGCTGATGCGTTAGACGATATGAATGAGCATTTTATGGATGCTGTCATGATAGTTGCGAACAACGGAGCGCAGAAGTTTGAAGCGTATGCAAAACAAAACAAAAGATGGAAAAACAGAACTAGTAGAGCATGGAAAACTCTTACAGGATATGTTACTAAGTATTCACATTCAGTTAGAGTATATATTGCTCATGGTGTCATGTATGGCATTTATTTGGAGTTAGCTCATGAAAAAAAGTATGCTATACTCGAAGAGACAATAAAGAAAAATTCCAAATGGGTTTTAGACCAATACGAGGGATTTTTGGAAACTATAGTGTAGGTATAAAACTATGGCAAACACAGACAAAAGGACTGTAACAGAGCAGGTATATGACAAGCTGAAAGAAGCTGAATTTGATGTATATGTTCCCGGTCAGCATAAAGGTGATTGTACAAGCGAATATGTTGTTGTACAGGATGCAGGGAACGTAAATACAACAAATTTAAGAGTAAAAACAAAAACATTCAATATTTTATGTTATGTTCCATCTGGTAGATATTTTGACCTTGAATATTTGACAGAAAAAGTGATAGTCACACTAAGGGAATTATATCCAATGATTATTGAAACAGGGAATGAGAATCCTCCATATTTTGATGAATCTGTAAATGGATGGGTGACAAGCATAGAATATGAAAATTACAGGCAAATAAAATACTTTGAATAGGAGGTATAGAAATGCCTAGAGCAAAAAAGAAAACTTCTGAACGCCCAACAATTGACGTTGCTCTTGTTGTGATTCGCACAGGTGATGATAGTACAGGAGTTGAGTATGCTGTTAATACTTCAAACCAGGTCGCTGTAGAGCCGCAGACGGAACAGACTGACGCTATTAGACTTGTAAAGCTTGGAAGATTAATTGCACAGAAACCGCAGACTACAACAATTACAGGGCATCAGATTACACTGACAGACACAGTGTTCACTCCTGAACTTGCTAAAGTTTGCCAGGGCGGCTCACTTTCTGGTTCTGGTGATACTCTTGTATACACTCCGCCAGTTACCGGGAGCAATGAAAAAGGCGAAGTATTTGAAATGGATTTGTATTCTGCACAGTACAATGCAGCAGGTCAGATTGTAAGATACGAAAAGACCACTTTCCCGAACTGTCAGGGTACTCCATTTGGAATTACTAGAGCAGACGATACGTTCAGCACGCAGGAGTACACAATCAACTCTTCTCCTACCAACGGAGAAGCCCCGTATAAGATTTCTTATGTGACAGAACTTCCGACTGGATTTAAAGATTCTGATTACGAACTACCGGGAATCCCACTTATGAATGATTCGTGGGGAACAGAAGTAGATGCCGGAACAGCAGGAACAGAAGTAGTAAAAGTATAACATAACAAAAGGAGATAGTAAGCATGGCAAAAACAAAACAGGTTACAACAATTGAAGAACTGATTAAGTACAAAGAAGGGACTGTTGTAGAACTTCCACCATTTGCAGAAGGACAGCCGTTTGTGGCAAGACTGAAACGTCCATCTATTATGCAGATGATGGAAAAAGGGCAGATTCCTAACAGCTTGATTGTAAGAGCGAATCAGCTCTTCCTTAATGGAACGGAAAGTTTTAACCCTCATCAGGAAAATGTTATCAAAGAGATTTTTCCTGTGGTAAAAGAAATTGCAAAACATTGTTTCGTTGAACCGTCATGGGAAGAAATGGAAGAAAACGGAATTATTTCCGAACTGACTGATGAACAGCTGCTGTTTATTTTCTCATACGTTCAGCAAGGAACAAAGTATTTGGAATCCTTTCGTACAGAGTCGTAAAGTAGTGTCTGTGATAGCACAGGCTAAAATGTATAACATAAGACCTAGCGAAGTATTATATATCAAAGATGAATACACAGCATATTGTTTTGATGAGGCTTGTGCTCTGATACGTATAAGGATGGAAAAAGGGGAAGAGCCTGTATTCCGTGACATTGAAACAAAAAAACATTATAGCAGTTACCTAGAGCTTGCGAAAGACGTAGAAAGGGCAATGTGATAATATGGCATTGAACATAGGCTCTGCGGTAGCATTTCTGGAGCTTGACACTTCCAAATTTACCAGCGGGTTTAAAGATGCGAAAAAGCAGCTTGATGATTTCACAAAAAAAGGAGAAACCGTTGGCAACAAATTAAAGGGACTGTCAAGCTCTTTTTCGTCAGTAGGAAAAACACTTAGCACAAGCGTAACATTGCCGTTGTCAGGAATTGCAACAGCAGCGTCCGGAGCGGCAATGTCTTTGGAATCTTCCACCAACAAGATTAACACATATTTTGGAGACATGGGGGAAGAGGCTGAAAGAAATCAAAGGATAATAGAAGAAGTGTTTTCCAGTGGTATTCCTGACAGTATGGAAGAAACCGCAGATACAATTATAGCAGTAAGGCAGAATTTAAAAGACCTTTCCGATGAAGAAATGGTTAATATATCAAAACAGGCAACAATCCTGGAACAGCAGTTTGGAATTGATATGAACGAAACATTGCGTGGTGTAAACTCACTGATGGAAAACTTTGGGTTAACATCAGAGGAAGCAATGGACTATGTAGTAACAGCAACACAGAGAGGGCTGGACAAAACAAACGAGTTAGGAGATAATTTAGCAGAGTATGGGTCGTTGTGGGAACAGGCAGGGTTCAGCGCCCAGGAGATGTTTGGTATTCTTGAAAATGGCTTGGAATCAGGTGCATACAATCTGGACAAGGTAAATGACTTTGTAAAAGAGTTTACGATATCTTTGTCAGATGGAAGAATCGAAGAAAATCTTGGAAGTTTTTCTCAAGGAACACAAGACTTGTTCTATCAATGGCAGGAAGGAAAAGCAACAGCAAAGGATGTTTTCTATTCTGTTATATCAGATTTAGAAAACACTATGACGAAGCAAGAAGCGTTAACCACGGCATCTGAGGTTTGGAGTAGTTTAGGTGAAGATAATGCTATGAATGTAATAGCAGCGCTAAATGACGTAAATACTGCTTATGACGATGTAAATGGTGCAGCGCAAGAAATGGTGGATATTCAACAGTCAGGTGCAACAGGTGCATTAAGTGAATTAAAGAATAATGCACAGTTATTAGCAGCAGAGGTAGGAGAACGATTAACTCCTAACATTGAAGAAACGGCAGACCAGATAAAGGACTTAACAGAAAAAGTAAAAGGATTAAATCCTGAAATAATAGATACAGGAGTGCAGATAGGTAAAATTGCAGCAGTAGTAGGGCCAGCTTTGTTGATACTGAGCAAATTAATAACAGCAATAACAGGAATAGGGAAAGCAATTGGAAATATTGCAAAGCTCACAGGAATTGCAAAACTGTTTTCTGGTATAGGGGAAGTATTTGCCTTAGTATCAGGCGGTGCTGGAACATTGGGCGAAGCTTTAACAGTAGTGTTCCCAATTATCGGAAAGGTTGCAGGAGCGTTTACAAGCATTGGAAGCGCTTTAAGTGCTGCGTGGGGAGTAATAACATCTGTAGCTTCTGCTATTGTTGGAGTGTTAGGTGGGCCATTAACTATTGTTATTGGTGTAATAGCAGCATTAGCAGCAGGATTTACAATTCTTTGGAATACTTGTGATGGATTCCGGGAATTCTGGATTAACTTATGGGAACAGGCAAAAGATATTGTCAGTGATGCAGTTTCAGCTATTGGAGACTTCTTTTCAGATATCGGAGAATCTATTTCAGACTTTGCGGGAAATGTAGTTGATTTCTTTTCTGATATTCCAGGAAATATTGAAAAGATTTTCGATGGAATAGGTGAAACAATATCAGGAGCTTTTGAAAATGTATCAGAGTTTGCTTCGAATATCGCAGAAGATATTGTGAATTTCTTTGTTTCAATTCCAGATAATATAATGGGGATGTTCTCAGATATTGGAGGATTCTTTAGCGATATATTTTCAAGTCTTGGTGAAACAGTACAGAGTGGAATTGATACAATACTTGGAGTGTTCAAATCAGCAGGTCAGGCAATTCAAACATTTATGACAGACCCATTCTACTATATTGGTTATGCTATTGGTGCTTTTGCCGGAGAGGTATACCTGGGAGTAACTACGGCAGTACAGAATGTATTTACGTTTATCACGGAAACAGTACCTGAATTTTTCAACTCTGTTTTTGAATGGTTCGGTCAGTTACGGGAAAATATTCTGAGTAAGATAACAGAAATTCTTAACGATATAAGCCAGTGGGCGATTGATATGTGGAACAAAGCAGTTGAAATGGCAACAAACTTTTTCAACTCAGTTGTTGAATGGTTTACACAGTTGCCAGGAAAAATTGAAGAATTTGTTTCAAATGCATATCAAAACGTAACAAAGTGGGCTTCCGATATGTGGAACAAAGCAAGGGAAGTGGGAACGAATTTCCTGAATTCTATTGTTGAGTTCTTTACCCAATTACCGGGGAGAGTACAGGAATTTGTTACAGATACTTATAACCGTGTTTCAATTTGGGCTTCTAACATGTGGAATAAGGCAAGGGAAGTAGGAACCAACTTCTTAAACTCCATTGTAAGCTTTTTTACTCAGTTACCTGGAAGAGTATGGGGATTCGTTACAGACACCTACAATCGTGTTGTATCGTGGGGAAGCGATATGATAAGCAAGGCAAAACAGGTTGCAAGCGATTTTTTGAATAATATGGTAAACGGAATCCGTGAATTGCCTAGCAGAATATGGGACGTAGTTTCCCAAATACCAGACAGAATTAAAGGTATTGGACAGTCTATGTATAATGCGGGGCGTAACATTTTAAATCGTTTATGGGATGGTATTAAAAGTATTGGGGATAGTATTTTAGGGTGGTTCAGGGATTTTGCAGGTAGCATAGGAAGTTTTGTCTCTGGTATCGTACAAGGATTTAAGGATGTTGTTTCAGGAGCAAACAATGCAAAAAATGCCGCACGTTCTGTAGATGGCTCACACGCAAATGGTTTGAGATATGTTCCATTCGATGGATATGTAGCTGAATTGCATGAAGGAGAAAGGGTGTTGACAAAACAGGAGGCAGAGAGTTATAATAGGAATGAAGCAACAGGGGGCGGAGATACATTTGTATTCTATAACACGAAACCTGACCCATATGAGTATGCTAGACAGATGAAACGTGCAAAAGAAGAGCTTGAGGACGATATGTAAAGGAGGCGATAAAGAAAATGGTAAACGCTATTAGCATATCGGATGTTGACACAAACGAATATGTCAATATAACAAAGTATGGAGACGAATATTTTGTCTTGGACAGTATAGACTGGGATACAGCTGCTATTACTATGAGTACTTATGAGCTACCAAAGCAAATAGGTGCTTCCGTAGTAGGTGTTGCAATCGGTACAAGGAAGCCTAAGATAACAGGCTATGTCGTAGGGCTTAGGAGTGGCGATACGATTGGCTCCAAAACATGGAAAGAATATTTCGAAGCACAACAGGAAATCATAGAACAAAACAAAGTAACTTTAAACAGATTGCTAAATCCATTGCGAACATTGCGCATTGTGGCTGGCGAATACTATTTGGAGGGTAGGGTATCTACCCTTCCGAAGTATTCAACAAGCGAAGAAGAAAACAATGAAGTAATGTGTAAATTCACGGTAGAGTTTACTTGCTTCAATCCTATGTTCAGGAAATTGAACGCGAACACGATCCTGTTTACTGAAAGGGAAGACAAATTCAGATTTCCGTGGGTGATTAAAAAGACTGGGAACATATTTGGAGTAATTATCAGAAACAGTTTAATGACTGTAACAAATAGTGGAGATATCGAAACAGGAGCGATTATAGAAATGATTGCAGAAGGTGGAGAAGTAAAAAATCCATCTTTTTTCGACGCAGAAACAAACGAAATGATAAAAATAGAATACACTTTACAGAGTGGCGATAGACTTATTATTAACACAAACACAGGCTCTGAAAGTGTAACTGTCATGAAAGAGGACAGCGGAGAAGAAGTTGTTCTTGGTTATATGACAGACGATAGCGTATTTGTTCAGATTAAGCGTGGTCTTGGAACATATGGTTATTCTGCTGATGGAGAAACAGCCGTATTCTTGAAAGTTACAGTAACGATAGAAGAACAGATGTTTACGATAGAAACATTATAGGAGGACAAAACATGATAATTCGTGTGTATGATAGGTATTTCAGAAGGGTTGATATCTTGAAAAAATATACCTATTGTCAGGTAACAGATAAGGTAAGAGATATTGGAACATTCACCGTAAACGTTGCGTTGGATTCTGATAGCGAGTATTTGTTGGATGAAAACCAAACATATTATTTGCATTTTAAAGATGAGTACGAAAAACACCCTGTAATGGGCGAAATTCTAAAAGCAAAGAAAGATTCAGAAGAGGAACAGGAAATCATAAAGCTGGAAGGGAAGCTATGCATAAATGTTTTCGCACAGAGAATAATAGAAAAGACGCAAAACTACTATGGCACTATTCCAGATATTATGCAGAGTATTGTTGAAACAAATATATCAGGAAATCCCAGTACTTCTGGAAGCATTAACCCTAGATATATTGATATAACAATACATAGAGATATTGTGCAGAGGGATGTTTCTGGGAGTGTAAGCGTACAAAAAACAGGAGACTTAGTTTCTGACGTATTGTTCGAGCTTGCAGAACAGAAAGAGTTATGTCTGGATTTTTATCCAACAATCAGTGGGCTGCATCAAGACGAACACTTAGGAAGTTTATATCCTGAAACAAATATATCTAAATGGAATCTTGATATAATTACCGGAGATGATAGAACAAGAAGAAACAGCTATGGTAATGTCCCATTAGTATTTTCCCAGTCATACAGTAATATTGAACGAGTAACGTATGAAGTAGATAAAGGAGACTATAAGAATGTTGCGTATGTAGCTGGCGAGGGAGAAGGGGAGCAAAGGCAAGTCGAAAAAATATTTGCAGACGGATATGAAGAAAATAGCATTGAAAATATAGGTTTTCAGCGTAGGGAAATGTATGTGGATGCAAGAGACTTGCAAAAAGAAACAGAAGAGGGGGAACCCATAACAGAAGAAGAATATAAAAATCTTCTGGCACAAAGAGGAACAGAAAACTTGTTGGAACACATTGTATGCATGAGCTATGACGGAACAATGATTGTCTACAATACAAAAGGAGAACTCAGGTACACATATGGAAAAGATTTTTACAAAGGTGATAAAGTAGAAATCATAGACAATTCGTTAGGAGTAAAAATAGTAGCTCAGATTACAGCAGTAACAAGAACATATCAAAAAGGGCAAGGAACTATTTTCGACATAGAGTTTGGTAACAAAAAATATACCTTAAGAAAAAGAAAAGAAAGGAAAGGGAGGTTGTAACATATGGCAGAATACGAAAGTTATGGCTTTTTTAATGCCGAAGAAACAAGTGCAGGAGTATATGACAGAAGTTATAATGCCGAACAGTTTGCGCAGTATTTTGCTCTGTTCATCGGGACAGGAGTTTTTGCAGACCCTTTGAATCAGCTACAAGTAACGTCAAAGTCTGCTATGACTGTAACTGTCCGTCCAGGGTGGGCGTTCATTGATGGATACTGGTATCATCTCAGTCAGGCAATGGATATTGTTGTACCTTTGAACCAGACAGGAGCAGCGAAGACGCATTCTGTGTGCTGTACTCTGGATAAATTACAGAGACAGGTAACGGTAAATCTGCGGCAGGATGTAGGTGCAGGAGCGCCTAGAAACAATGATACCTATCATGACCTTGTGCTAGCTCTGATTAATGTTGCTCCAAACGTAACACAGATTACAAACAGTTCTATCACAGATAAAAGACCTGATGAAAATTTCTGTGGCTATGTTGCAGGAGTAATTGACCAGATAGATGCAACAGATATGTTCCAGCAGATGGAAGCACAGTTTAATGAATGGTTCGCAGAAATCAAAGAAGCTTTCGGTGACGACCCGGCAGGAGGATTACAAGAGCAGATTGATGATCTAAAGACTGGGAAACAGGATGCAATTGACGGTGCAGTCTCAACAATGACAGATAATAATGCCATTGCGAACAGAGTAATCGTTTCAGACAAGAATGGAAAACTTGCATCTTCCGGAGTTAATGTTGACAATTTAAACAGTCTTTCTGGGCTAAATATGAACGTAAATCAGGTATTAGGTTCAGAAACATTGAGATTTCGCGGAGTTGTCAGAAGCGAAAATGAATTAGATAATGCAAGGAACCAGGGATTTTATTTTGTAAATAATGCGAATTTATCCTTTTTTGGAAGTAACACCTGGGGACATTTACTTGTGTTAAAAGGTACAACAAACAATTGTACAGACCAGATTATCACAAATGGCGACAAGATGTTTTTTCGTCAATATTCTGGAAGCCCTGAGAATTGGAAAGAATGGAGAAGGATTGCAAGGTGTAGATTACAAAACGAGTTTACAACCACAACAATCAACGGTTGGGAAATTCGTTACAGGGTAGTTGTTGATGGCGTAATCTATGTGTTAGGGTGGAAAACATATTCAAGCGGTGTAGACCAGGCAAATGATGTGGAAGAAATTACGTTGCCTTTTACGGCCGGAACTACACATTTTTTGCCAGGGCATATGGATGTTGCTAACGCCATTCAGACACAGCCTTTTACAGCGATTATCAGAGATAATAAGCTTTACAGAATGAATGCCGCAAACAGTCAGGCTGTGACACTAAGATTTTACGGTACAGTATACGAATAACGGAAAGGGAATAATATGGATGATAATATGAGAGATGTTTTTGTCGATATGCAAAAACAGAAAAACAAAGAACTAAAAAGGAAAGACATTATCATTGCAATATTGATTATATTTCTTTTTGTCGAGCCAATTGTACTTTATGCTGAGCATCTGTGGTATGAATCTCAGTATGAATACACTGAGACTACAAAAGAAGAACAGAAAGTAGAAGTAATCACTTCTGGCGACAATGCAAACGCAGAATACAATGACGTAGATGGTAATCAATATAATGATAATGCAACACATAGCGAAAGCGGTGAAACTGAATAATGGCAAAGGCTACTGTTAAGGTTACGAAAACAAAAACACGTACCAGGACAAGAGTCAAGAAAGAAAATAAAAACAAAGGGAAGGGGCAAAAGCGTTGCCCTACTTGTGGCAAGTTTATGTAGGTGTTATGGATGATAGAGCAAAGAAAACAAGAAACAGATTAAAGCGTATTGTAAAGGTAAAAGATTTTGACGACCTGATAAACCAAACAATGCTGGACGAAGAAGAACGCAAAATCATGAACATGATTTACAAAGAAAAGAAATCTTTATCATGCATTGCAGACGAATTAGGTATGGCAGAAATAACGGTGAAGAAGAAACACGGAAAGATACTAAAGAAAATGTCGGACATGTTTTGAGAAGGGAAGTGCGAAAGCACTTCCTTTTTTTGTGTAATTTTATAGGTATACGATACTTTCGTTATACTTGGAATATACTTCTTGCGAAATGTAGGGAGTACAATATAATCATAGCAATCAAGGAGGTGTAAGAAATGTACAACTACTATGGCAATGGATATAACCCATATACGGGATATCAATATGTGGGTAATAGAAATGCATATCCTGAACCGCAGTATCAGCAACCAACACAGCAGTACGGGCAACAGCCCATACAGCAGCAAATGCAGGTTTTGAAAGGTAGGCCAGTGGCAAGCTTTGATGAAGCAAAAGCAAGTATGATTGATTTAGATGGTAGCCTGTTTGTTTTTCCAGATATAAGCAACAAAATGATATATACAAAACAGATTATGCTGGATGGCTCCGCAGACATTAAAAAGTATGCTCTTGTTGAGGATAGTGGAGTACAAGCACAGCAGAATGATGAGTATGTACTAAGGAAAGACTTTGAAAATATTGTGATTGCATTACAAAACAAAATTCAACAGCTGGAAGGAGAATTGAAAAATGAATTTACAGCAAGTAATGTTACAAATGATGCAAAGTAACTTAAACAAAAACCCTCTGTACCAGAGAGCACAACAGATGGCACAGGGAAAGAATGAAGAACAGTTAAAACAGACTGCTGAGAACTTATGCAAAAATATGGGGATTGATATCAACAAAGCTTATGAGGACTTTCAGAAAATGCAGCAGTCTGGTATGAGGTAGGTATAAACCAAAAAGGTTTATATAAATAAAAATTGTAGGAGGTATAAAACTATGATGGACGGTAACAGCGGTCTGAGCGTAGCAGATGCTATTGCACTCAGCAGAAATGGAAACTGTTGCAATGATGGTTGCGGCAACGGTTGGGGCGGTGACGGCTCCTGGATTATGTTCCTGTTCTTCCTGCTTATTATTGGAGCATGGGGAGGCAGAGGCGGATATGGCTGGGGAGGCGGTGCAAATAGCCCGGATTTCCAGGGAGCAGCTACAAGAGCAGATATTAATGAGGGCTTCGCATTCAACGGCTTACAGCGGGATGTAGACGCTATTCAGCATGGTATCTGTGACAGTACCTACGCTCTGAATAACACGATTCAGAATGGCTTTGCAAACAATCAGTTACAGCTTTGCAATGGGTTTAACAGTGTTCAGCAGACGATGAACAATATTGGATTCCAGTTACAGGATTATTTCTGTCAGACACAGCGTGCGATTGATGGTATAAATTATAACATGGCTACACAGACAAACGCATTGCAGAATACCATGAATAACAACACCAGAGACATTATTGACAATCAGAACGCTGGAACAAGAGCTATTCTGGATTATCTGTGTCAGGACAAAATCCAGACACTCCAGAACGAGAATCAGAGCCTTAGACTGGCAGCTTCTCAGGCAAACCAGAACGCAGTTCTCCAGGCGGCTATGGATGCTAACACAGCAGAAATTATCCGCAGAACTGGAAATGATTGTCCTGTACCTGCTTATGTTGTTCCAAACCCGAATTGTTGCTATGGGAATCCTATTGGAGTAGGATACTATGGTTTCGGATATAATGGTGGATACGGATGTAATTCTTGTGGATGCTAACATACGGTTGTAAAGTGTTATCCGTCTTTATGGCGTGACTTATGGGGCGGGGCTATGGAAAGCATACCGCCCCTTTTTAAATGGAAAGGAAGGGCAAATAAATGGCTTGTAGACTGTATAATAACGGAGGTTTTGGCTGTGCAGGATGTTGCCACTTTGTAAAAACGACAAGTATAACATTAACTGGGGGAGTATTAATTTTAAATATTCCACAGGCAACATATAGCAATGGTGAAAAGGTTTGTATTTGTGTAGCACAAAATATCCCTGATGGAGTAACTAGCACTGACACAGTAGCAATTACTATTGGAACAGATACGACTCAGTATCCGTTAAGAACAAAATGTGGAAACAATGTCCATGCCGACCAGCTTAGAAGTCGCAGAGTATACCATACATTTGTTGCGACAGATACAGCAAGCTTCGTGGTAGACCGCTGCGAACTGTGCAAAACTGGATTTAACTTCCCAACAATTCCTGTAGCAGCTCCTGCTGTAACAGAAGTACAGTATGTCTATGGGACAAAATAGCAACAACAATTTTATGGATATTCTGAATATATTCAGTTTTGTAATCGGGCTGAAGAACTATGAAGAAAACATAGACCAGTCACAATTACAGAACATTGCACAGGGAATTATGTCAGATATCCATAGGCATTTACAGGAGCAGGACGATAAAATAGATAGAATTCTGGAATTGTTAGAAGGGAAGGGAAGTTCGGATGGAATACAATGAAATGAACAGTATGAACAAACCAATGGAAACATCTATGTTTGGAAGTATGGATGATGGCAGAATGGGGAACCAGTCTGGAAGAATGGATTCAGACAAAGCTATGATGCAAGGAAACAGAACTGGTAGAATGAACAGAGAACAGGGAGAAAGGGCGGCAGAGGAAGCTTATAGTAAGATTGACGAGCATATGCAGAAAGCATTATGCTTCCATGAACAACTGGCTGATTACTTTTGTTTCCTTGGGTTGCAGGGATTTAAACGTATGTTAGAATACCAGTACATGAAAGAATGTGCTGACAAAAGGAAACTTCATCACCGCTATATTGAAGCACACCATAAAATTCTTCCGGTAAAACAGGTTCAGACACCTATGTTGATTTCAAGTGACCTTAGAAGGTATACAACAAAAGATATTAATGATTCTGTATTGCCTAAGTTTGTTCGGGCGGCATTGAACGAATATCAGGCATGGGAAGAGAAAACAAAAGAGTTGTACGAAGGACAGTGGGAATATTTAAATAGCATGGGTATGGTGGCTGATTGTGAGTATATCAAAGAAATGCTCATGGGAGTGGAAAAGGAACTGAAAAAGATCGAAAGAACTGCTGAAAAGCTGAATGGTACCGGATATGATGTAAATATGATTCACACCATGCAGGATAAATACCATGAGAAGTACAAACAGAAGTACAATGAACGGTTCACAAAGAAGTACAATGGAAATGGTGATGAAACAAAGTGGAACAAAACAAAAGGGATGAAAACAAAATAGGTGTAAAATAGGTGTGTTTGTATGGGGCGCAGCAATGCGCCCCTTTATATATTATATATAATAATATAATAGATATTATTTGTTTTAAAAAATATTTAAAAAAATGTTGACAAGCAGTATGTGTTATGTTATTATATATACATAGCAAGAGAACAATAAAGGTTATAAAACAGTAAAGGAGAACAAAGAAATGGAAATGAAAGAAAACAGTGTAAAGGTAACAAGCAGAAATTTATACATGGTGGCAAGCATATTAAGAAAGCTTCCGAACGAATATGTAAAAACAGAAGACGGATGCTTCGATGGAATCTATAAGAACCTTAGCGAAGAGAAAATAGAAAAAAAATAAAAGATACCTGTAAATAAAAACCTTGCGGTGTATAGGTAAACTGAAGAACAAAAAAGTATTTGACAGTATTTTTGTGCTGTGATATAATGGATATATAGCAACAAAGGAAACAACAAAACAAGAAAGGAATAATAAAACAATGAATGAAACAAATGTAAGAGAATTATTACAGGCAATGAAAGTATCAGAACTGAAAAGGGAAAGCCATGAAAGAGGGTTGACCTTGGAAAAGAATGGTAAGAAGTTTACCAAAGCACAGTTAATTGAACAGATTGTGCAGTACGATTTAGAGCATTGTGAAACTATGGAGGAGAAAAAAGAAATGCAGACAGAAAGAAATCACGGCAAAGGAATGTCGTTAGAAGACCTGAAAAGTTTTAAAGTAGAAGAATCTGAACAGCAGGAAGTAGAATTTGAGACAGAGGAACCGGAGAAATCAAAAGCAGTTTACGGTACTACTCTGGAACAGCTTGTGGAAAAGTACAGCAAAGAAAAGCCGCAGTTCGTATATGACGAAATCTTAAAGGTTGGGGCTTTTGTTGTATTTGTACAGACTGTAGAAGCAAAGAACGGTAACTATTATGACAAGCTGAGAAAGGCTAAAGTTATTGGAGTAAACAGAAACAAACGCCTTGTAAAGGTTGAAACAGCAATGCATGTTGTTTTGATTGTTCCGTTTGAAGCTCTTCTGTGTATTGCAGAAAACGAAGAAGCAAGAATTCCGAAAGATGTAAATGATTATCTGTATCAGCAGAGAAAAGAAAATAGAGACTTTAAACGTCAGAGAAGTAAAAATCATTACAATACAAGGTGGGAGAATTTCAGAGACAGAGGCGAAAATAAAGATACAGACGATGAAGCCTGGGGAGACTGAAAGAATAAATGAAACAGTAAAGGAGTTGAAACAATGTTAGACAAAAGGCTGGCAGCACAGATTAAAGATGATGTTCGTAAGCTGTATATGGCAAGAAAAGAAAAAGCAGCAATCGAAGAACTGGAAAAGAAAGAAAGTCTGATTATTTCAAACTTTATGTTTTCAAATATTAAAGACGGAACGTTTGAAATCAGATTAGATGAGGGAAATACTTTTTATGTTAATCCTGTGGACGTAAAAGTAACAAATGTAAGAGCAAAAAAGATTCTCTGGGACGTTCCTAAGCTCAAAGAAAAAGTAGAAAAGAAAGTGCTGAAAAAGATTCTGAAAAAGAAGTACACCATTACAGATATGGAAGGGCTTACGAAGTATTTAAAAAGCTGTGGAGTGAATCCAAAGGAATTTAAAAAGTACATTGCAGTTGATGAAACATTAGATACAGAAATGTTAGACCATATGTACTCTGTAGGAACAATTACACGGAAACAGGTGGATGGGTGTTATAAAGTACAGGTTGGGAATCCTCAAATAAGGATAACAGATAAAAAGTAACAAACGGAGGGGCAACGTGTATTATGATGGGAAAAAACTTGCGAAAGTATTAATACATTATGGTATTATACAGGGAGCAGATAACAGTGAGTTTAATGTAATTTGCCCGTTCCACGGAGACATAAATCCTAGTATGCGTATAAATCTTTCTGAGGGAACATATTTTTGTTTTGGATGTGGTGTTTCTGGTAATGCTTTAGACTTTGTAAAAGCAGCAGAAAACATAGAAGATGATTTATCAGCAGCAATTATGCTCGAAAAGATACTTAATTCAAACGAGCTAAAAAAGCTGAATATCAGAATTCACAAGAAACGGAAAAGGAACTTGCGCAGAGAACTCCTGAAAGCAGAAGATTATTATTATGGATTAAAGAAAGTAGACTGGACAAACAAACTGACAGAAGAACAGCAGAAAATTGCTGACTATATGAAGCAGAGAGGATTTACCAGAACAGACCTTAATATAGCACAGTGCAGGGAAAATTACAGTGTAGCATATCCTTTTATTTTCCCCATACTAGACAATGGAGAATTTAAAGGATGGGTTGCAAGAACAGATAAAAAGACCGTAGAACGCAAGCGGAAATACTTATACAATGAAGGATTCTCAAAGCGTACAACATTATGTGGGAACTATTCTGATGGATGTATTCCAGTATTGTGCGAAGGGTTCATGGATTATTTAACAATCAGAACGAAGGGAAAGGTTGATGATGTAGCAGCTTTGTTAGGATGGCACATCTCTGACGAACAGACAAACAAACTAAAACAGAAAGGTGTAACCACTGTGATATCTGCTTTAGACAATGATTCAAAGGGAATACAAGGAACCGAGTATTTAAAGAAGTTCTTTCATGTAGTACGGTTCCAATACCCGGAGGGTTGCAAAGATGCCAATGACATGACGGGAAAGCAGATACGGAAGGAGATGAAAAGAATTCATGGAATTATCAGTTGATTTAACTTTTGGTATGAATATTATTCATAAGACAGGAACAGAAATCAACCTGAACAAAAGTATTTCAAGAACATGGAAAGAAGATTCCGAAGAGTTTCAGGAACTTGTAAAAGCATATACCGAAGAAACTGGTATGGAGCGCAAGGAAACAAATAAAAACAAGTTCGATGAAGAAATGCTAAGATATGCGGCAGAAAGGTTGGAAGAAGACGAAAGGGAAACAAGAAACAGAATTATTACAACATATAAAACATTCTGTATGGGTCAGGCAACGCATGGGTATATTGAGTATTCAGGATATGTGGTTAATTTGTGCGACATATCAGGAATTCAGATTCCAGAAACAAAATTAAGAATAAGAAAGGGATAGAAAATCATGGGATTAATGGATGAACTGAAACAGGAAATTAAAAACACAGGGACAAGCAAAGGAAAGTTTCTGTATTTTAAGGATGGCTCAAAGGTAAGAGTAAGATTCTTACATGAGATTGACGATGGATTAAAGGTTCCGTTTCACGACAGCTATGCACTGGGAATTAATGTTCCATGTCAGGAGTTGTTTGGGAGAGATTGCAAATATTGTGGAGATGATGAACTTAGAACACGAAACCAATATGCATGGTGTGTATATGACTATGAATCAGAAGAGGTTAAAATTCTTATGTACCCTGTGAATAACTGTTCTCCCATTCCGCAGCTTATTAGCTTTTCAGAAACATATGGAACAATCACAGACAGGGATTATGAAATCAAACAGAATGGAAAAGGACAGAACAAAACGTTTTCCATTGTGCCTCTTGAAGTAAGAAAGTTCCGAAACACAAAAGCAAAACCTCTGTCAAAATCTGCACTATTGAAATATATTGACAAAGCATATCCTGCGCCGGAAGATGATGAGGAAGAAGAATCAAAACAGAACAAAAAGAAGGGCAACAAAACACAGAACCAGAGTGCAAAAAACAAAAAGTATATGAACGAGCCAGAAGACGAGGAAGAGGAAGAAGGAGACGAGGAAGAGGAAGAAACCAGGGACTATGAAGAAATGACAGCAAAAGAACTTTTCAAGCTGTGCAAAGAGCGTGGAATTGAATGCCGTCCGAAAAAGGATAAAGAATATTATATTGAACTTCTGGAAGAGGCTGACGAAGAGGACGAGGACGACTGGGAAGAAAAGGACGAGGAAGAGGAAGAAGACTGGTAATATATAACGAAAGATTCCCGGGTTGACAAGACCCGGGGATTTTAGTATAATAAAGAAAACGAGGAAAGGAAACAATGTCAGTGAATTACTTCGATATGCATCGTCACGATGAATTCTCATTGTTTGACGGGTTTGGGAAGCCAGAAGAGCTGGCAAAGATTGCAAAGCAGTTAGGGTATCCAGCTTTGGGAATTAGCAATCATGGGAGCATAAGCGGCCTGGTAAAACATTGGGAAGCTTGCAAAGAACAAGGAATAAAACCAGTGATGGGATGTGAAGTGTATTTTCAGCCAAAGTTTAATAAAGAAACTCCGCAGAGAACTTCATACCATTTGTGCTTATTTGTAAAGAACTTACAGGGCTACAAAAACTTGTGTCATATGTTATCAGAGGCAAACAAAGAACAGTTTTATTACAAGGCGATTGTAGACTTTAAGCTGCTGGAAAAGTACAGTGATGGTCTGATATGTACAACAGCTTGTGTCGCTAGTGCAATGGCTCAGGCAATCATAAAGGGAAATCTTATGATGTCAAAGAAGTTGTTAAAAAAGTTTCAGAGTATTTTTGGGAAAGACCTATATGTTGAAATACAGCCATATAAAATAGATAAAAAGGGAACACAGCAGGAAGTAAACAGAGAAATGATACGGCTTGCAAGGGAGTTAAAAATCAAATGTATTTTAACATCTGATAGCCATTATGGAACAAAGGAAGATTTTGACACCTATTGTAAAATGCATGAAATAGGAAAAACAACACTGGACGTAAGAAACACATACGGAGAACGTTATATGCCGACAGAAGCAGAAATATTAAAAAGATTCTGCGAACTGCACAAAAGGGATTATAAAAATCCTATGGCAATGGCAGAGCGTTTCGTGGATAATATGAAAGAAATATATAACAAAGTAGAACCAGACATTTTAGGGGAATTGGAGATAGAACTCCCAAAGATTGGAACAAAAAAGGAAAGCAGTTATGAAGAATTAAAACACATGGTAGCAAAAGGGCTGAAACAAAAAGGGAAATGGAACAAAGAATACAAAAAGCGTTGTCTGGAAGAGCTTGATGTAATACATTATCACGGTTTTGACGATTACTTCCTTATGGTGCAAGATTACGTCAACTGGGCTAGAAATCATGACGTTGCTGTAGGGCCAGGAAGAGGTTCTGCTTGCAATTGTCTTGTAGCTTATGCAATAGGTATTACAGATGTAGATAGTATTAAATATAAGCTTGATTTCAGCCGCTTCATGCGCAAGGACAAAAAGAAGATGCCTAAACAATATTGGGCGACACTTGTGAACGTTGCTTAACGGTGTGCGGAAACGTGCTAACGGTAAAAGCTGAATAAGGTAAAAATGTGAAAACCTGTAAAGCAGGACGAAGCAGCTTCCTAAGAGATTCTAAGGTGCAGAAATGCATAGCTGAAAATACCGTGCTAAGCCTATAAGGAAAGTGTAACGACTAGCTGGTGATGAGTGTAACCAGTGTAGATATGGAGATAAGCACCATATCGAAGTGCAAGTGCCATAGTAAAACTATGGAAGAGATAGTCTAATCCCCTAATAAATATCGGGAAACCGAGGGTATACAATGGATATTGACGTAGACTTCGAAACAGATAAGCGGCAGGAAGTAATTGACTATGTGGTAAACAAACACAAAGGAAAAGCTGTACAGATATGTAGCTATGGAGAATATTCCATAGATAACTTAGTAAATGACCTTGCGTCTGTATGTGGTCTTGAAACAACAAAGGATATAGATGAGGGAGAAAGAGAACACAACAAAAAGGTTGTAGCAGAACTGAAACGGTATATCAGAACATTTGAGGAAGATGGGAAACTGAATGTTTCAAAAATGATGGAAGAACCAAAAACAGAAGAATATAACTCAGAGTATGATGACATTCTGAAACACTTTTCAAAGATGTATGGAAAGATTAGATATTTGGGAAAACATGCAGCCGGCGTTGCTGTAGTAGGAACAGATATCTCAGATTATTGTTGTATAATTCGTAGAGGTGAAGGAAAGTATTCCAGTTGTTATGACCTGAATGACCTTGAAGCAATTAACTGCATTAAGTTTGATATGTTGGGGCTTAAAACATTATCGGAAATAAAAGAGCTTGAATACTACACAGACCATAAAGTAACAGAAGAGGAAATGGAACAGCAAGAAATTTTTGATGCATTCAGAGAAGGAAAAACAAATGGTATTTTCCAGATGGAAAAGAATGCGCCAAAAGAAATTCTTGCAAAGATACATTGTGACTGTATGGAAGACGTTATCGCTGTAAATGCGTTAAACCGTCCTGCACCGCTCCAATTAAAGATGCCGGATGTTTATGCACATAATAAATTATCGTCCGATATAGATCGGAATACGCCCGTATATAGGTATACGAAAGAAACTTACGGAACGTTGTTATACCAAGAGCAGACAGTTGAGGTAGCACAGAAAGTAGGGCACCTGACAGCGGCACAAAGTTTTGATATGCTAAAAATTATGAAAAAGGCAGAGAACTTAACAAAACCGGAATATGTCCCCATTATTGAGCAAATGCGGAAAGATTTTATGAAGGGTTGCAAGTCAGAAGGTCTGACAAAAGAACAAGCAACAAGTTTATGGGGAAGTATGTTAATTTATGGATTCAATCGCGGGCATGCGTCAGCGTACTCCATTATCAGCGTAGAACAGATGTGGTATAAATTGCACTATCCAGCCGTATTCTGGTATGTAAAAATTAAATATGCCGGAAATGACGGAGATATTGCAAAGTACTCGGAATATGCTGTGAAAGATGGTGCTGTAGTATTGTTACCTCATGTCAATGGGACAGCAAAAACAAGTCTGGCAAAAGTGGATGGGGAACAAGCAATACAACAAGGGCTTGTTACAACAAAAGATGTAGGACTGACGGCAGCAGAACAGATTGAAAAAGAACGGAAAGAACACGGAGACTATAAAAGTTATGATGATTTCTACGACAGGAACATTTTTAAAGGCTCTTCCGTAAACAAACGAACGTTAGAAGCTTTGGAAGTAAATGGAGCTTTGGAGTTTAACAGAAAGCGTTATTACAGGAGAGTTGTAAAATATAATTCTGCTTTATATGCAAGGTAGGAGGGAATATGAAAGGTGTACCAAACTTTGAAAAAGAGTACTCAGAAAAGGTGGACGAACTGAGAAAGAACAGATGCGCTATGAGTTATTATAAGTATGGTTCAGCGGCTGAAAACTTTGGTAAACATTATGTGGACGCTTTAGGAAGCCATGAAAAGTGTATCGACAAATATATTGAAACAAAGAACAAAGAATACTTATTAGATGCTATGAACTATCTTATGTTTGAATTTATGTATCCGTCATTGGATGCATACTATAAGGAAACAGGCTCAGAAGAAAGCGCAGGAATTGTAGGTCTGTCAGTCAAAGAAGCGGAGGCGTATGGGAATGGCTAAAACAAACAGGGAAGCAATACTCAAGTTATCTCAGGAAATCAACAAAAAGGAGGGGGAGGGGGCAATATACAGTTTAGGAAGCGATAAAGCTGTATTACGCATTCCACGTTGGAGCACAGGCATTACAGACTTAGATAACATCATAGGTGGAGGAATGCCAGAGGGTCGTGTTATAGAAATATATGGTGGTGAATCAGCGGGGAAAACGACATTGGCATACCATCTATGTGGATTGCACGAATTATGCTTAGATATACCGATTGAGGGTTGTGTGGATTGTGATACAGAATATTTCAATGGTGTGAAGTGGAAGAAAATCTCAGACTTTACAGCAGGAGAAAAAGTGTTACAATATAACAAAGACGGAACGGCTACTTTGGAATATCCGAAAAAGTTTCATGTGTATGACAGTGAATGTCTGTGGAACGTGACTTCACAAAGGTTAGATATGTGCATTTCTGAATACCACAATGTAGTTTATAAATCAACCGGAAATGGAGAAATAAAAATAAAACCCTTTCATGATATCAGACTAGCCATGATGCGTAACAAAGAAGGATTTTGCGGGAATATACCAAAGACGTTTGAATATTCCGGAAAAGGAATAAATCTGACAGAATGGCAGATACGTTTGATGGTGGCCGTTTTTGCAGATGGTAGTTTTCCAGGAAAAGAATCTTGTCAGTGTTGTTTTGGCATAAAAAAGAAAAGAAAAATAAAAAGGCTGGAAATGTTACTAGCAAAGAATAATATAAAATATCGCAAAAGAAAAGAATTTTATATTTTCGGTGCGCCAATGCGGGAGAAGCATTATCCGCTAGAGTGGTACAACATGAGCAAAGAACAACTTGAAATTGTACTTGATGAAATGAAGCATTGGGACGGTTGCCAATTTGAAAAAGGTCATATGCCTAGTTTTAGTACAACAAGCAAGAGGGATGCAGATTTTATTCAGTTTGCTTATACAGCAACAGGATATGCAGCTTATATTACAGTAAGAGATAGAAGGGGAACTCAGAAATACATTAAAGACCATTGGATAAAAAGCGAAAAGGTAAGCTATAACGTTTGTAGTGGAGTAAAAAGTAAAATTGTAAGTCTGAGGAAAGGCCATGTACAGTTATATCACACAAAAGATGGAAAGATGTATTGCTTTACCATGAAATCTGGTATGTGGGTAATGCGTAGAAACAACAAAATTATTGTAACTGGTAACACATTCGATGCAAGTCGTGCCAGGGTGTTTGGGAACCGTCCAAAACAGATGTTAATATATCGTGCCAACTATGGAGAAGATGCTTTCAACAAAGCAATCAAATATGCTCAGCTAGGTATTCCATTGATTGTGTTCGATAGCGTACCATCTATGCAGCCAAGGGAAGATGTAGAAAAGATTCTTAAGGCAGTAGACAAAGACGCAGAAATAGAAACAAGAATAGGTGGAATTGCAAGGCTTATGACAAAATATCTTCCAGTGTTGGAAAGTGTAATTGAGCAGACTGGAACCACAGTGATATTCATCAATCAGATTCGCGACAAAATGGGGATGATGAACCCATTTGGAGACACAGAAACAACACCAGGAGGGCATAAGCTGAAACACGCCTGTTCATTAAGAATCAAAGTGGCAAGAAAACAGTGGATAGAGATACCAAACAAAAATCCATTGAACACAGCAGCAAAGGAAAAAATAGGTTTAATCATGAAATGCAAGATTGTAAAAAGTAAAGTATGTGAACCTATGGGAGAATGTGAAATTCCTCTGATATTTGAAAAGGGTTTCATTGAGTATTCAGAACTTGAGGCAATAAGAAAGGAGATTATGAAAGAACATGGAAGGAAGTACAAAGAAATGTTCGGATAAATTATGAAACACTATATAATTATATATTGGAAGCCAAGTGATGAACTGTTACCAAGTGGAAGATTCCACATATTTGATATGAGTAAGAAATGTGCTGTAGAACGATTCCAATTGGTAACAGGAATAAAAGAAATAAACGTGGAGCAAGTATATGAAATTGACGGATGAAATAAAAAGGGACGCAACAAAAACTGGAACAAAGGTTCAGACAGAAGAAGCTGCTGAAATTGAACAGAAATTAAACAGGTTGTTTTATTTGGATAAAAACATTCCGGAAGAACTAAAGTTCTTGAAATCAGTAATGACTAGAGGGCAGGAAACAACAGAAAGGAAAGGGCTTCACGCATCGGCTGTAATTGTGTCAGAAGATAAATTCTGTTACAGGCAACAGGTACTCTCTTTGTTTTACAAAATGGAACAAGGGGAACAGGTAAAGATAAACCTAAAACGTATCTTTTCTGAGGGTGATGCGATTCACGAAAAATGGCAAAGATTGTTTATCCGTGGAGGCTATGCAAAGCCCCTAGATTGCGATTTTAGCCGTTTTTCTGAACAGTTTGATTTATCTTACACTCCTGATATAATGGCCGAAATAGACGGCAATCCGTGCGTTGTAGAGATAAAGTCTGTAAACACTATGCAGTTCAGGAAGATGTTGCAGCACCCATCTGGAAGAAAGCAATTACAGTTGTATATGTATTTAACAGGTGTGCATAATGGTTTTGTTTTATGTGAAGACAAAAACACACAGGATATTAAAGTATTCCCGTATAAATACAATCCAGAAGAAATCAAAGAAGTTATAACAAGGCTGGAAAACATACAGTATTATAAAAACAGATTGATAGAAAAGCATAAAATGGTACCAAGGCATAACAAGTGTACCAGCAGCAATTGTCCTATGGCTGAAAAGTGTGCTATGCGTGATGCGTGTTGGAATGTAGGTATGGGGCGAATAAGGTTATAAAGGTTATAAAATAATAGGGTTGGAGAATGTCAAAAAAGTGTTGACAAACTTCCAACCCTATGTTATTATATAGACAGAAACAAAGAGAACAGCCATTGAAGGAGGAACAGAAAATGAAGGAATACAAAGTGAGATATATGTGGAACGGAAAGGTATATGCGGAGCCAAGAATGGCAAACAGCTTAAATGAGGCTGTTCTGTCATTTGTAAGCGACCTTCATAAGGACACAAATTCTTATGAGAGAATTAAGGCAGGGTTTGAGTTAGTTTGTGAGTAGAGAGGAGAACAAGAGGACATGAAAAAGGTTTACCTCTTAGTAGATATAGGAACTGAACTGTTCCTAGTATTTGCTTCAAAAAGGGAAGGATATAAAGATAATATTATTGTAAAGCGTTACGCTGTGTTTTGGGAAAAGAAAACATAAAAGAATGGGTTGAATATTATTCCTTTAAAAACAGTAATGTTGATACAGGACATTATTCTCAGTATGATTACAGCCAGCATTATCCTATATTCACAACAAAGGAAAAATGCGAAAGGTGGCTGAAAGTGAGAGAATGAAAACCTATTGCCATTCAATTAGGAGAACAAAACAATGAAGAAGAGAGAAGAAAACAGAAATTACAAGCAAAGATTTATGAATGGTTTCAATATGTTGACAGGTGCGAAATCTTTATACACCGTCTGGAGTGATTTGATGTTATTATATTCCATTGAGATTGCAAACACAGCTATGCGGCCGCTAAAGGACAATGAACTATTTAAAGAGGTATGGCAGGAGAGGGAAGAACAGTACATTAAAACAATCAAAACATATAACAAGAAAGAACAGAAAATCATTTCCCAGATGTTTACCATGTTAGTGTTAGAGTTGGAGAAGAACCCGAACCAAGACCTACTAGGAGAACTGTACATGACACTGGGAATTTCAAACAGTCGTGCAGGGCAGTTCTTCACACCATACAATATATGTGACCTTATGTCTGGTGTAACAATTAACAAGAAGCAGTTGGCGAAAGACGTACATAACAAAGGGTATGTGATTATCAATGACTGTGCTTGTGGTGCAGGGGCAACCTTAATATCAGCAACAGAACATTGCAAATCCATGTTCAAGAAATTAAATTACCAAGACCATGTTGGAGTAATGGCACAGGACATTGACATCTTATGTGTTCAGATGTGTTACATACAGCTGTCCTTACATGGGTTATCTGGATATGTGGCACATGGCAACACATTGACAGAACCAGAAGTAACAGACCTGCATAGAATCTGGTTTACACCTATGTATTTTAACAATGTCTGGACAATGCGGCGATTGTTTCATGGACAGGATATTTTAGGAAGGGAGATCAGAAAGAAGGATGAAAAACAAAGTAGTAATCGGAATTGATCAGTCCTATACAAGAACAGGTATTACAGTATTGAAAAATAAAAATATATTAAGGATGAAATCTGTAGAGTTTGAAGATTGTGAAACTAACACAGAAAAAAGAACATATATATGGTGTGTATTAGAAAGATATTTTAAATCAGTCGTAAAGCCGGAAGAAAATGAAGTGATAGTTATTACAGAGAGAATAAGGCTGAGATCACAAGGGTTTCTTTCAGAGTCTTATATAAAAGCTACGGGGGCATTAGTTGCAACAATAATAGATGTGTGTAAAGGTTATAATGTTCCTGTATATTCTGTAGACACAAGGTCATGGAAAAGTCAGATAGTAGGAAACAGCAAACCATTACAGAATCCATACGGAATCAACCCTGAGAAGTACCGTACAATCTTGTATATGAAGCAAAAAGGGCTGCTAAAGTACATAGTGGAGGAATACAGGGGCAAAGGGAAGAAAGGCGTTATAAACGTTAAAATAGACGGTCAGAAAGTACCTTGTAAAATCAATGATGATATGGCAGACAGTTATTGTATCGCCTTGTATGGATTTTTACCAGAAAAGCAACAGAAATTAAAGGAAGAAAAGTTTTAGGAATGGAAGAATACAAAAGAATATGTCCAAACTGTTATAAAGAAGTATCTTCCAGAGATATGTATTTAGACTTAGAAAGCGGGAAAATAGGTTGTACATATTGCTTTGAAGACAAAATAAGACAACACAGTGATTGGTGTAAAGAATGGAGGAAAAAGAATATGGCAGGGGAAAATATGACATATCCAAAAACATTCGAGGAATTTATCAATCAATATAGTTTTAAGGACAGAAAACAAGAGTATACAAATGGAAGTATGCTAATATCTGTAGTTCGAGTGTTACAGGCATATGATTATTATTGTAAAAAGCAGGCACCGGAATCAAGAACGCAGTATGTGGTAACTACATACGATTACGAAAACTTTTATTTTGATTTTGACACGCATGAATTACAAGAATATGGTGAAACCGTAACAATTTTGAATCAGAAAGGGCAGATAGTATTTTTAGTTCCGTTGTCAAAAGTCGAATGTATTATTGTCAAAGAAGTGAAACAATTATAATCAAGGAGGTAAACAATGAAATGTAATATAAGAACAATCAAAGGGACAAAAGAAGTCCCGTGCTATAAAACAAGCTATAAGAATGTTGTAATAGCAAAAACAGGAGAACATTGTTATAGCATAACACATTGGCAGACAGGAATTGCGCTGGGTTACAATAGGTACAGCACTAAGAAGGACGCAGAAAGGGAACTGCCGGAAGTAATTGAAAAAGTCAGATCAATAACGGTTGGTAGCATGAAACAGTTCTGTAAGCAATACGGAATGGAACAAATAAACTTTTAGGGCGTGAGAAATCATGCCGTATTTTTTGCAAAAAAACAAATAAAAGTGTTGACAAAGTATAACAAAAGTAGTAATATATAATCAAGAAATAGAAGAAAGGTGGTAACAGTTATGGACGTAGGAACAATGCTTTTTATCATGGGTAGTATGCTATTCATGGGTTATACCTTTGGAAAGATGGAAGAATGGAAAAAGGGAGATTGACTTCGGTTAGTCTCCTTTTTTATTTTGTAATTTGCAACAAAACATTTGACTTAAAACAAAACCTATGTTATAATAAATACAACAAAACACGAAAGGGAGTAAAACAATGGCAACAATAAAGGAAACAAACAATAGTAAACTTGTTATTTGTAGTAGTATTCAGGATTTTGTAAACTATATAAACAGCAACCCATTAAATAGTTTGTCAGTAGGAAGGGAATATAGTAGAGAAGTAAGCACCTATAGAACAGACTTTACAGGGACGTCTAATTATGCCGAAGCAGAGGATTTATTGCTCCATGGGTGGGATTATATGGCTAAAGAGTTAAAATCCAAAATAGGGGCAAATACGGGGCTTACAGGGCATACCCAGAAGCAGGTATATAGTGTAGCTGGTGTGGTGCCTTGTGTATCCAGGTATTTACAGGGTTTACCTGATAGTATGGTAACATATAAACGTGTGCCGAAAAAAGAAAAGGTTTTAACAATCAACAAGGATTTTTGTTATGCTGCATCAGTAAAACAGGAAACAATTATAAATGAATCTGTAAAAGTTTTAAACGCTGTAAATATGCTGGAAAAACAAGGTTATAGGGTAAAACTTAATATTGTCTGTACTACGTGGGACAGTATGAATTCATGGGGAAGCAAAAAACATACAGTAAAAGTATGTATCAAACAATCAAGCCAAAGGTTGAACATAAAACAAGTAGCTTTTCCATTAGTGCATCCAAGTATGTTACGTAGAATATGGTTTAAATGTATTGAGCATGACCCATTTTGTAATTTAAAGAGTTTTGCTGAAACAAAAGGATATTGCATGGACTCAAAGGAACAATGTAAGGGAGAATATTATATTCCAAACAAAGTTTCAGAAAATGAAATCACAGACATAAGCAAATACTGGGTGGAGTAAAATCCGCCCTTTGTTGGGGAAGGGAAAGGGGGACTATAGGGGGATAGGGATAGGGCATGAAGTTTATAAGCTTTATAGCTTTATTCTTTATCTGTATTAACAAGTTTATGTTTAACTGTTATAAAACTTTTTCTAAAAAACTATTGACAACTATATTTGTTTATGTTAAGATAGTATC
>ERZ1090863.113-NODE-113-length-53280-cov-23.665608_pt1 | contig 53280 bp, 53 predicted proteins | sample MGYA00478480_ERZ1090863 | MGnify/ENA primary metagenome ERZ1090863 (study PRJEB33644, sample SAMEA5815746) | chicken gut metagenome | biome: Chicken; feature: Gastrointestinal Tract; material: Caecum | place: Ireland | collected 2019-01-01 | study: A study of the...
TTGGGGCGGTTTTCCGTGCAACGGCCACAAAAAAACACCCACCGCACCCGGGCACTCACCCAAAAAATAACCGGGGGTCCCCCCGGGCCCGCCCGCGGGCCGGCCCCGTCCTGTTTTTAGCAGGGATACACCAGCCGGTCCGGGGTGATATGCAGCAGCACCTGATCCAGATACCGTCCGGCCAGATAGTGGGCCATGTTCAGATTCATATCCAGATAATTGCCGCAGTCTTTGGCGGAAGCTCCGGGAATTTCGCCCTGATAATCCCGGATGAACTCGTAGGTGCGGGTCACCAGAGGCAGAATCTCTTCGGAGGTATAGTCGCCTGCTATCAGAAGATAAAATCCGGTGCGGCAGCCCATGGGGCCGAAGTAGACGATTTTTTCTCCGAACTCCGGGTCGTTTCGAAGATAAGTGGCTCCCAGGTGCTCTATGGCGTGCATCTCCGCAGTGTTCATTACCGGTTCTTCGTTGGGAGAGGTCATGCGCAGGTCAAAGGTGGTGACCGTTTCGGCGCCGATGCGGTCCTTGCGGGATACGTACACGCCGGGCTGCAGTTTTATGTGGTCAATCGTAAAGCTGGCGATTTTTTCCATGGAAATCCTCCTGTATATGCATTGATTTTTTCAGTGACTTTGACAGCTTTGGACAACTGCCGGAACGTTTTCATTTTATACAGTTTTTTCTGTAAAGTCAATGGTTCCGGGCCGGGCCGCGGTTTGACTTTCCGGGGCTGAGATGCTAAACTGATAATGCCAATACCAGAATGAGCAGGAAGGTGAGAGTATGACGATTGAGGAATTGTTAAAAGTGCTGGAGATGCAGGAAGAGATCCTTCAGTTCTCCCATTTTACCCATGGGGACGCCTGGGAACTGGGCAATATTATTGTTATGGAAGCCCGGAGGCGCAATACCCCTGTGGTTTTAAAGATCCGCCTGAACAGCGGACAGACGGTATATCAGTTCGCCTTTGACGGGATCACCCCCTATACGGACGCTCTGGCGGACCGGAAGCTGAATGTGGTGACCCATATGGAAACCAGCAGCCTTCATCTCCACATGCTGCTGCGGCAGAATCAGGAAACCCTGGGAGATATGGGGCTGGATTCCCGGATTTATGCCGACTGCGGCGGCGGATTCCCTATCCGTGTGGAGGATGTGGGGGTAGTGGGCGCCATTGCGGCCGCGGGGGCCAACCATGTGGCGGATCACGATCTGCTGGTAAAATGTATCAGCAAATATCTCCACATTGATGAAGTGCCAAGGATCCGGGCAGTGTGAAACGTTTCAGGCCCGGTTCAGCCAGGCCTGCATATCAAGGGGAAGCGGTGCGGTAAAACGCATCGCTTTTTCTGTAATAGGGTGGGTAAATTCCAGGGCAAAGGAGTGAAGAGCCTGGCGGGCCATGGGAAAGGCGCTGTCCGGATGATACAGGCTGTCTCCCAGCAGCGGATGGCCGATGGAAGCCATGTGCACCCGGATCTGGTGGGTGCGGCCGGTTTCCAGATGCAGTTCAATGTAGGAAAATCCTTCTCCCCAGGCAAGGGTTCGGTAGTGAGTCACCGCCGGGGCGCCGTGTTCCGGGTCAATCTGACGCTGGATGATGGAGCCGGGTTTCCGCCCGATAGGGGCGCGGATAGTGCCGAAGGCATCTGTCTGTCCTTCAGCCAGAGCCCGGTAGGTCCGGGAGATTTTCCGCTTTGCCATGTTCCCCGACAGCAGAGAGGCGCTTAAGGGGTGCAGGGCCGCGATCAGCAGGCCGCTGGTATCCCGGTCCAGCCGGTTGACGCAGTGGAACACAAAGGGTTCTCCCTTCTGCTGAAAATACCAGGCCAGTCCGTTGGCCAGCGTCCCCTGAGGATGTCCGGGGGAGGGATGAACCGGAATGCCGGGAGGCTTATTGACCACCAGCAGGTCTTCGTCTTCGTAGACCAGGGAAAAATTTACCGGAGCGGCTTCCACGGCTCCCTGCCGGGGAGGCGGAAACACCGCGGTGAGCCGGTCGCCCGGCCGGAGGATATAGTTGGCAAAGACCGGCGTTTCATTGACCAGAATGCGTCCGCCGTCCTTCAGCCAGGTCATTATATGCCGGGAAAAGCCCCGCTGCCGAAGATACATGCCGGCAGAAATACCCGCCGATGCGGGATCAATCATATACTCTATTTTTTTTCTCATAAAGTCAATCTTAGTGAAAAAGGAAGAATATGTCAATGTATAATTTCCGGAAGGAAAGAATCGCAATTAACACATTGTCGGCACTGGCTTTTCGTGCTATACTTATCACAAAGCGCGGCGCTGAGGCGCTCACGTATTGTTGAAAAGATTACTTCAGAAAGGAAAGAGATTTCGGATTATGGCGGATAAGTATGTAGCGTATGTGGGGACTTACACGCATGGAAGCAGTATCGGAATTCATTTGTACGATCTGGATGTGGAGGAGGGAACCCTCACTGAACGCAAAGTGGTAAAGGTTAACAATTCTTCTCATATCTGCCGTTCCCTGAACGGAAAATATCTGTATTCCATTGCCGATGAAGGCGTGGAGGTGTTTAAGGTGGAGCCGGACGGCGACCTGACTCCTATTAATAAAGTAGGGATTGACGGCATGAGAGGCTGCTATCTGTCTGTGGACCAGACAGGCAAATACCTGTTCGTAGGCGGATACCACGACGGAAAAGTGACTGTGGTACATACCCACAGAGACGGACGCTTGGGAAGCGTTATGGACGGCGTGTTCCACAAGGGGCTGGGCAGCGTGGCGGAGCGGAACTTCCGGCCTCATGTCAACTGTGTGGTGCCCACCCCGGAAAATAAATTTATCTGCGCGGTGGACAATGGCATCGATCAGGTGAAGATCTACCGGATCACCCCCCACAACAAGCTGTCTCTGGTGGATATCCTCCGGTGCGCCAGAGAGTCCGGGCCCAGGCTGCTGCTCTTCAGCAGGGACGGACGTTTTGCCTACCTGCTGTACGAGCTTTCCAACACGGTGGACGTGTTTGCCTACAGCTGCGGCAAGACACCGGTATTTGAAAAACTCCAGACGGTCAGCACTACCTCGGACAATGTGGACCAGAAGCACGACGCTGCTTCCGGCATGTGCTTCTCACCGGACGGAAACTATCTGTTTACCTCCACTGCGGGAGACAACACGGTGGCCATGTTCCGCATAGACCGGGAGACCGGCATGCTCACAAAGGAGTTCGCGCTTCCCATCAGCGGCGAATATCCCAAGGATATCGCCATGTTCCCGGATGGAAAGCATATCGCGGTGGTCAACCATGAGTCCAACTCTATTACAACCTTCACCGTGGATTATGAGAAAAAGATACTGGTCATGAAGGGAAAACCCATGAAAGTGGAAACCCCCAACTGTATTCTGATTACCAGAGAAGGAGTATAACGGCAGTCCGAAAGGAGATCGGGAAGATTTCGGGACTGCGGAAAAAACAGGCTGCCACAGGCTCCGGCAAAATGCCGGGGAACCATGGCAGCCTGTATGATTTGGATTCAGAAAAGAGTCCGCGGCCAAAGCTTCATCGGTTTTCGATGATGTCCGCCAGTTCCTCCATGCTGATATGCTTATCCTCCATCAGCTGCTGGAGCTGCTCCAGCTTCAGCTGGGAAATCTGTTCCGCAATCTCGTCCTCTTCATCGGAAAGTTTATTTATCTCATCGGCAAGAGAAAGCTTTTTGTTCTCCAGAGCTTCGTACTTTTTTGTAAGGGCTTCTATCTGCTTTGTAAAATTTTTGGGTCTGGCCATTTGGCACCTCCTGTGTTTTTTTTGATTATAGCATGTTTCCTCCTGCTTTGTCACGGGTAAGCAGGGAAAAAACGGGAAATTCCACAGATCTATTTTCCGCGGCAGTCAAACAGGGCCGGCAGATCCCGGGGACTGAGGATCACATGGTCCGGATGCTCTGCCCGGCCAAAGCCGTAGGAGGCAAAGATAAAAGCCGTGCCCGCCGCTTTGGCGGAGCGCTCGTCCAGGGCAGTATCGCCTACATAGACTCCGTGTTTCAGACCGAAGCGCTCGGAAAGAATGCGGATATTGTCTGCTTTGGGCAGGCCCGTATCTCCCGGACAGAGGTGCCCGGAAAAGAAGGGGCCAAGACCGGTAGCTTCCAGAAAAAGTTCAATATAGCCGCTCTGACAGTTGCTGACAATAAAAAGCGGAAAACGCCGGGCAAGGGTTTGGATTGTTTCCGGAACTCCCTCGTAGGGAGCGGGCGGATGGCTTCGCAGAACCTCTTCCTCCGCCCGGTAGCATTTTTCCAGAAGCTCTTCCTGGCGGGCGGGCGAGCATCCCTGAAACAGAATCTCCCCGATCTCCTTTAATAATTTTCCGAAGAGTTTCTTCAGATCGTCTCCGGTAATACGGAGGCCGCACAGGTCTGCTTCCCCGGCAAACAGCTGGTTCCAGCGGGCGGCGATTACCTCTGTAGAATCCCACAGAGTGCCGTCTATATCAAAAATAATACCGTCTGCAGTCATGATTTTTCTCCTTTTCTGTTCTTCAGAATATCATAGAACAGCAGCCCAGGCCAGAAAAATCGTAAAATTTATATATTTATTTTGCTTTTTTCATGATTTTATGGCATGATAAAAAGGAATGCTGACTGAGAATGCAGGTGACAGAATGCAGGAAGAAATTGTCAGCCCTCTGCTGGGCTGGTATCAGGAAAATAAAAGAGAACTTCCCTGGAGAAAAGACAGAAACCCGTATTTTATCTGGGTGTCGGAGATCATGCTTCAGCAGACCCGGGTGGAGGCGGTAAAGCCGTACTTCCGCCGGTTTGTACAGGAACTGCCGGATGTGCCGGCGCTGGCCGCCTGTCCGGAGGAGCGCCTGCTGAAACTCTGGGAAGGACTGGGATATTACAACCGGGTCCGCAATATGCAGAAGGCGGCGGTGACGGTAACGGAGCGGTACGGCGGGATTCTGCCGGCGGATGACCGGGCTCTTCGGGAGCTTCCCGGTATCGGAAGCTATACGGCGGGGGCCATTGCCTCCATTGCCTACGGGATTCCGGTGCCGGCAGTGGACGGAAACGTGCTGCGGATTTTTTCCAGGCTCCAGGCGGACGGACGGGATATGCAGAAGCAGTCGGTCCGCAGAAGCGTCGAGGAGGAACTGCTGAGGATTCTGCCAGCCCACGCGCCGGGGGATTTTAATCAGGCGCTGATGGATCTGGGAGCTTCGGTCTGCCTCCCGGGGGGAGCGCCCCGCTGCGGGGAATGCCCGCTTTCCGGACTCTGCCGCGCCCATCGGGAAGGCAGAGAGGTGCGGTATCCCGTCAAAAGAGAGAAAAAATCCAGGCGGATTGAGGAGCGGACGGTTCTGCTGATTCAGGACGGGGATCGGATCGCTCTGAGAAAGCGGCCTCCCCGGGGACTTTTGGCGGGGCTTTATGAATTCCCCAATCTTCCCGGATTTCTGAGAGAAGAAGAGGCCCTGGAACAGGTGAGGGGCTTTGGCCTGACGCCGCTGCATATCCGGAAGCTGGAAAAAGCAAAACATATTTTTTCCCATGTGGAGTGGCATATGTCCGGCTACGGGGTCCGGGTAGCGTCTCTGGATTCCTCCTGCGGAGGAGATCTGATGCTGGTTCCTGTAGAGAAGATCCGGACCGGATATCCGGTTCCTTCCGCTTTTGAAGCTTATGCAAATTATATAAATCTTCGCCTGGGAGCGGAGAAAAAATTACCGAGGATGGAAAAATGAAATTATTATCAGTTGCAGTGCCCTGTTATAATTCGGAAGCCTATATGAGAAAGTGCATCGATTCCCTGCTGGTGGGGGGAGAGGATGTGGAAATCCTCCTTGTGGATGACGGGTCCACCAAAGACGCGACTCCCGGGATCGCGGATGAATACGCGGAAAAGTATCCGGGGATCGTCAAAGCGATCCATCAGGAAAACAAAGGCCACGGCGGCGCGGTGAATACAGGTCTGGCAAATGCCACAGGCCTTTACTTTAAGGTGGTGGACAGTGACGACTGGGTGAACGCGGAAGCTTACCGGGAAATCCTTAAAACCCTGGACGAAATTACCAGGGGACCGCAGAATGTGGATGTACTGTTTTCCAACTACGTCTATGAAAAAGAAGGGGCAGCCAAAAAGAGAGTCATGCGCTACACGAAATCCTTCCCCGTGGGACGGATTTTCTGCTGGGAGGATATGAAGCGGCTGGGCCCCAGCCATTACGTGCTGATGCATTCCCTGATCTTCCGCACGGAACTGTTGAAGGAGTGCGGGCTGAAGCTGCCGGAGCATACATTTTATGTGGATAATCTGTTCGCGTTTATCCCCTTTCCTTCGGTAAAGACGATGTATTATCTGGATGTGAATTTTTACCGCTATTACATTGGCAGGGCGGATCAGTCCGTCAATGAAAAGGTCATGATCAGCCGTCTGGACCAGCAGCTGCGGGTCAATAATCAGATGATTGAGTTTATGGGAGAACAGAAGGGCTTAAAGCCAAACCAGAGAGAATTCATGATTCATTCCCTGGCGATCATCATGACAGTGTCCTCCATTATGCTGATCCGTTCCGGCACGGAGGAAAGCCTGGAGAAAAAGCGGGAACTGTGGACCCGGCTGAAAAAGAAGGATCTGGGAGTGTTCCTGAGAATCCGGTGGGGCTTCACAGGTTCTGTTATGAATCTTCCCGGAAAAAGCGGGCGTAAATTGTCTGTTTACGGATATAAACTTTGTCAGAAAATATATGGATTTAACTGAACTGGCTGAATTTTGAAGTATCAGGAGGAGAGAAAAAAACATATGGAAGTTGATTTAGGTCAGTTGCGTATGCCCTGCACCTGCGGCAGGGCGCACAATATAACTGTAAAGGGAGTATGGATCGAGGAGGGAGCGGCCCGGAGGCTTTATGAGATGCTGACGGAGGGCGACCTGCGGGAATTCACTGCCCCTGTCATTGTCTGGGATGAGAACACCAGCGAGGCTGTGGAGGAGCGCATGGAAGATGTGGCGGAGATCTGCCAGGAGATCTGCCTTTCCGGAAAAGATCTGCGGGCGGACGACCGGAGTGTGGAGATTCTGGAGGAAACTCTGCCCGATGAGACAGACCTGATTCTGGCTGTAGGCGGAGGCACCATCCACGATCTGAGCCGCTATGTGGCCTATGAGCGGAGAATTCCGTTTATCTCCGTGCCCACGGCGGCCACCATGGACGGATTCACGTCCACGGATTCGGTGCTTTTCTGGAAGGGAGAGAAAAAGCGCTTCCAGGCGGAAGGTCCCCTGTATGTGTTTGCGGATACCAGCATTTTTTCCGAGGCTCCCTATCGGCTTACGGCTTCCGGGATATCTCAGGTGCTGGGCAGATATATCTGTCTGGCGGACTGGAGGATTTCCCATCTGGTTACCAGAGAGTATCTCTGTGAAGAAATCTGCGGGATGGAATACAGAGCGGTCAAGGATGTGGTGAAACGGCTGGATGATATCCGGGAAAAAGATGAAGACGCCTGTGAACGGCTGATGTATGCCCTGCTGCTTACGGGGCTGGCGACCCAGATGACAGGGAGCCTGCGCCCTGCTGCCTGCGCGGAGCATCAGATGGCCTGGCTCTGGGAGCTGGAAGTGATCAACGGTTCCACCGACGCCCTGTACGGAGAAAAAATCGGCGCGGCTGCTTTGATACTGGAAGAATACTATTCCCGCTTCCGGGAGGCCATTGAGGACGGGCGGTGCCGCGTAATCCCCTATGAGAAGATCGACCCTTCCTATTTCAGAGAAAAATTCGGCCTCAAAGGGCTCTATGAGACAGTACTTCGGGAAAATACCCCGGATCCCCTGCTGGAGGTGGAGGAGCAGAAACTTTGCCGGGTACTGCCGGAGATCGCGGAGATTTTGGAGGACATTCCCTCCGGCGAAAAACTGAAAGATATGATGGAGGAGGGCGGCTGCCGCCAGACCATCGGTCAGGTTTCGCTTTCCGGCCAGATGGTGCGGGAGGCTCTGGAGCTGGCTCCCTATATCCAGAGGAGCCTGAGTTTTCTGCGCCTCTCAAAAATGCTGAAAATTTCGGAGGAATAAACCATGCGGGTTGGCACAGGATATGACGTACACCGGCTGACAGAGGGAAGAAAGCTGATCCTGGGGGGAGTGGAGATCCCCTTTGAAAAGGGGCTGCTGGGCCATTCTGATGCGGATGTGGCGGTGCATGCGGTGATGGATGCCCTTCTGGGGGCTGCCGCCCTGAAGGATATCGGTTACCATTTTCCGGATACGGATCCCAGGTACAGCGGAGTTTCCAGTATGAAACTCCTGGAACAGGTTCGGGAAATGCTGGAAGAACAGATGTATCTTATTGAAAACATCGATGTAACCATTATTGCGCAGAAGCCGAAACTGCGCCCTTACCTGGAACAGATGGAGGAAAATGTGGCCCGGGTTCTGAAACTTCAGAAAAACCAGGTAAATATCAAGGCCACTACGGAGGAGGGCCTGGGATTTACCGGCGCTATGGAGGGCATTGCCGCCCAGGCGGTCTGCGCTCTGGTTCCCGCGTTGGACTGCATAAGGGATGACAGATGCGGGAATCCTAATCCCTGCGGGGGATGCGGCGGATATTCCGGGGAAATCATCCGGGAAGGTTGACTTGCGGGCAGACAGTGTGCTAAGATGTAACGGACAAGGGAGTAGTCGGCACGTAGGTGTGACAGAGTCAACACACGGATGAGAGGTCCTGGCTTTGTATGAAATGACGAGACTTATCTGCGGAGGCGGATAGGTCTCTTTTTTTCGACAGAAAAGGCCGGGAGCGGATCCACCGGGCCGGCGGAAATTCCCGGATGCGTATGGGCAATTTCAGCAAAAAGGAGGAACAGGGAATGAAAGAGTACCTGACAGGTACCGAGGAAGTGCTGCGCCAGCAGAACTCCCAAAGCAGCGGCTTAAGTTCAGCGGAAGCCTCCCGCCGACTGGAACAGTGCGGGAAGAACAAGCTGAAGGAGGGCAAAAAGGAAAGTCTGATCCACAAGTTCTTTATGGAACTGAAGGATCCCATGATCATTATCCTGATTGTGGCGGCTGTGATTTCCGGCATTACGGCGGTGTATTCCGGGGAGTCCTTCGCGGACGTGATCATTATTATGATCGTGGTGATTATCAACGCGGTGCTGGGCGTGGTTCAGGAGAGCAAGGCGGAGAAAGCTATCGCGGCGCTGCAGGAAATCGCGGCGGCCACATCCAAAGTGCTCCGTGACGGAAAGCAGATCACGGTCCGCAGCGAGGAACTGGTGCCCGGGGATGTGGTGATCCTGGAAGCAGGGGACGCGGTGCCCGCGGACGGCAGGATCCTGGAAAGCGCCAGCCTGAAGATTGAGGAGGCGGCTCTTACGGGAGAGTCGGTGCCTGCCAACAAGATCAGCGGCGTTCTGGAACTGGGGGACAGGAAGGATGTGCCCCTGGGAGACCGGAAAAATATGTGCTATATGGGAAGCACGGTAGTCTACGGACGGGGCCGGGCTGTGATTACCGGTACGGGAATGAATACAGAGATGGGCAAGATTGCCGATGCTCTGCAGAATGCCAAGGATGAGGCCACGCCTCTCCAGCGAAAGCTGAATCAGCTCAGCAAGATTTTAAGCGTGCTGGTGCTGGTCATCTGCGCGGTGATTTTCGCGGTGGACCTGATCCGTTCCTATCCCGATATTACCGGGGAGAGCATGCTGGACACCTTTATGGTGGCGGTTTCTCTGGCAGTGGCTGCCATTCCGGAGGGGCTGGCGGCGGTGGTGACCATCGTGCTGTCCATCGGAGTCACCAACATGTCCCGGAGAAACGCCGTGATCCGAAAGCTGACGGCGGTGGAAACCCTTGGCTGTACCCAGGTCATCTGCTCGGATAAGACCGGAACCCTGACTCAGAATAAGATGACGGTAGTGGAGCATTCCTCGGAGGATGTGAATCAGCTGGCCCTGGCCATGGCCCTATGTTCCGACGCGGAGATGGGAGACGGGGACGAGGCAGTGGGCGAGCCTACAGAGTGCGCTCTGGTCAACGATGCTTTCCGGCTGGGAATGGATAAGCGGAAGCTGAAGGAGGAGTACCCCAGAGTGGGGGAGGCCCCCTTTGATTCCGGAAGAAAGATGATGTCCACAGTCCATCAGACCCGGGAGGGGGCGGTGATCCAGTATACCAAAGGAGCGCCCGACGAGGTGCTGAAGCGCTGTACCTCTGTCTGGAAAGAGGGAAAAGAAGTTCCCATGACGGAGGAACTGCGGGGGGAAATCCTCAATGCCAATAAGAAGATGGCGGATCAGGCGCTGCGGGTGCTCTGCGCTGCCCGCAGGAACTGGGATCGGATTCCGGAATCCTGCGAGCCGGAGGCTCTGGAACAGGAGCTTTGCTATCTGGGGCTTTCCGGCATGATCGACCCGGTGCGTCCGGAAGTGATCCCGGCCATTCAGGAGTGCCGGGAAGCAGGGATCCGTCCGGTGATGATCACCGGGGATCACAAAGACACGGCGGCAGCCATCGCCAGACAGCTGGGAATCATCCAGGATGCCAGCCAGGCCATTACCGGGGCGGATCTGGATGAAATCAGCGATGAGGAGCTGGACCAGAAGATTGAGAATTACTCCGTCTATGCCAGAGTGCAGCCGGAACACAAGGTTCGTATTGTGAAGGCATGGAAAGCCAGAGGAAAGATCACAGCCATGACCGGAGACGGAGTGAATGACGCGCCTTCCATCAAGAGCGCCGATATCGGCGTGGGCATGGGCATTACCGGCACGGATGTTACCAAGAATGTGGCGGATATGGTGCTGGCGGACGACAATTTTGCCACCATCGTGTCAGCAGTGGAGGAGGGCCGGAGGATTTATGACAATATCCGCAAGTCCATCCAGTTTCTGCTGGCCTCCAACCTGGCGGAAGTACTGGCGGTGTTTGCGGCCACTATGTTCGGTTTTACTATTCTGAGGCCGGTGCATCTTTTGTGGATCAATCTGATTACCGACTGTTTCCCGGCCCTGGCCCTGGGTATGGAAAAGAGCGAGAGCGATATTATGAAACGGAAGCCCCGGGATCCCAAAGACGGCATCTTTGCCGGGGGCATGGGATTTGACGTGGTCTTCCAGGGCGCAGTGGTTACCGTCATGGTGCTGCTGTCCTATTTCATCGGACATTATGTGGAATCCGGCGTGTGGGAGATCAAGTCCAGCGCCGACGGCATGACCATGGCCTTTCTGACTCTGTCCATGATCGAGATCTTCCATTCCTTCAACATGCGGTCCAGACGTCAGTCTATTTTCCGCATGGGAAGCCATAACCGCTGGCTGTGGGGAGCGATGCTGGTATCCCTGCTGTGCACCACTCTGGTCATCGAGGTGCCCTTCCTGGCAAATGCGTTCCAGTTTGAGCATATTTCCATCCAGGAATACCTGATCGCCATGTCTCTTGCTATTGTCATCATCCCTATTATGGAGGTGACAAAGTTTATCCAGAGAAGGATAGACGCCGGAAAGAAACAGGCTTGACAAACTCCCGGTTTGTGCATAGACTAGGAAATGTAAAGAAAGTCAAAGGCCTGGAAGGGATAGAGTAGCAGAAACCGGACGCTGACAGAGAGAACCGCCGCCGGCTGAGAGCGGTTTACCGGTACGGACTGTGAAAGTGCATCCCGGAGCCGGCCGGGTGAAGGTACGGTAGCCCGGCACGTAAATCCGCGTTAAGGATGAGAGCGGAAAACAGATTGTTTTCAAATAAAGTGGAACCGCGGGAGAACCCGTCTTTATACAGACAGGGTTCTCCTTTTTTTGCGCGGGGCAGCGGTCAGGAAGGAGGAAATATCTTGGGACTTCTGAAGGATATGCGGGAACAGTTTCAGGTGGTAAAGGAGCGAGACCCGGCCATCAAATCCCCCCGGGAAGTTTTGCTGTATCCCTATTTTTGGGTCTTGCGAAAATATCGGAAAGCCCATAAACTATATCTGAAAGGCCATTTCTACCGGGCAAGAAAGATCTCCCAGAAAGCGGCCAGGAAATGGGGAATTGAGATCCATCCGGGGGCGGAGATCGGCAGGGGACTCTTCATCGACCACGGCGCGGGAGTGGTCATCGGGGAGACTGCCGTTATCGGGGACAACGTCACCCTCTATCAGGGCGTGACCCTGGGCGGCACAGGAAAGGAGAGTGGCAAACGGCATCCTACTCTCTGTGACAACGTTATGGTCAGCGCCGGAGCCAAGCTGCTGGGATCCTTTACTGTGGGAGAAAATTCCAAGATCGGCGCAGGCAGTGTGGTGCTGGAGGAGGTTCCCCCCAACTGTACGGTGGTGGGAGTTCCGGGACGGGTGGTCCGCCGGGATAATATGAAGATTCCCAGAGAGACCATGGATCAGGGCCATCTGCCGGATCCGGTAAAGGAAGATATCAACGTGCTCCAGAAAGAGAATTCGGAGCTGGTCAACAGAGTGCTTGAGCTGGAAGCCGAGCTTCGGAACTGTCCGGGAAGAAAGAAGCTGAGAGAGCTGGAAAGGAAAATAAAAAAAGATGAAGCTGTATAATACATTAACCAGGAAAAAGGAAGAATTTATCCCCCTTCAGGAGGGAAAGGTATCCATGTACGTCTGCGGGCCTACAGTGTACAATCTGATCCATATCGGAAATGCCAGGCCCATGATCGTCTTCGATACAGCCAGAAGATACATGGAATATAAAGGATACCAGGTCAACTATGTATCTAACTTTACGGATGTGGACGATAAGATCATCGCTAAGGCCAACCAGGAGGGAGTTTCCGCGGAGGAGATTTCTGCCCGCTATATTGAGGAGTGCAAAAAGGACATGGAGGCCATGAACGTGCGCCCGGCTACGGTACATCCCCAGGCCACCCATGAGATCCAGGGCATGATCGATATGATCCGGACCCTGATAGAAAAAGGGTTTGCCTACAATGTGGACGGCACCGTCTACTTCCGCACCAGAAAGTTCGCGGAGTACGGGAAACTTTCCCATAAAAATCTGGACGATCTCCGCTCCGGCGGCCGTTCTCTGCTGGTAACCGGCGAGGACCAGAAGGAGGATCCCCTGGATTTTGTCCTCTGGAAGCCTAAAAAAGAAGGGGAGCCGTCCTGGCCCTCTCCCTGGAGCGACGGCCGCCCCGGCTGGCACATTGAATGTTCTGTCATGGCGAAGAAATATCTGGGGGACGAGATCGACATACATGCCGGCGGCGAGGATCTGATCTTCCCGCACCATGAAAATGAGATCGCCCAGAGCGAGTGCTGCAACGGGGTTCCCTTTGCCCGCTACTGGCTTCACAATGCCTTTCTGAACATTGACAATCGGAAAATGAGCAAATCTCTGGGCAATTTCTTTACCGTCCGGGAAATCGGGGAAAAATATGATCTGCAGGTGCTGAGGTTCTTCATGCTGTCCGCCCATTACCGCAGTCCCTTAAATTTCAGCGCGGAAATTATGGAATCCTCCAAAAACGCTCTGGAGAGGATCCTTACCGCGGTGGATACCCTGAAGGGCCTGGAGGCTTCTGCCGGACAAGGGGAACTCTCAGAAGGGGAGAAGGCAAAGCTGGAGGAGATGAAGGCCTTCCGCCGGAAATTTGAGGAGGCCATGGACGATGACCTGAACACTGCCGACGCCATCGCCGCAGTCTTTGAACTGGTGAAGTTTGCCAATACCGAGGCCTCTTCCCGGGGAAGCAGGGCCTTTGCCGGGGCCATAAAGAAAGAAATTCTGGAGCTGACAGAGATTCTGGGCCTGAAGGCGGAGCGCAGGGAAGAAGTTCTGGACGAAGACATTGAGAAACTGATCCGGGAACGCCAGGAGGCCAGAAAGGCCAGGGATTTTGCCCGGGCGGACGCTATCCGGGATGAACTGCTGTCCAAGGGTATTCTGCTGGAAGACACCCGGGAAGGTGTAAAATGGAAAAGAGCGTAGAATATCTGAAACAGCTGTTTGACCTGCCGGAAGTAAAGGTGAAGCAATATTCTCCCCTGACTCTGGCCTACATCGGAGATGCCGCCTATGAGCTGGTAGTCCGGACTGTTCTGGTGAGCCGGGCCAATACCCAGGTGAATAAGCTGCACCATGCGGCCAGCAATCTGGTAAAGGCGGAGACACAGTCCCGGATGATCGATGTGCTGGAACCGCATTTTACGCCGGAGGAAGAGCATATTTACAAGCGGGGGCGGAACGCGAAATCCTATACCTCCGCCAAAAACGCCAGCATTACGGATTACCGCCGGGCCACAGGCTTTGAGGCGGTGATGGGCTATCTGTATCTCAAGGGGGAGTTTACAAGGATGCTGGATCTGATTAAGCTGGGGATCGCCCCGGAGGAAGCGCAGGAGTAGAAATGGAACACAGAGAAAAAGAAGAAAGCAGCCGGGTAGAAGGCCGCAATCCGGTGCTGGAAGCCCTGCGGTCCGGCCGCAGCGTGGATAAAGTATACATTCAGGCCGGACTTCACGACGGTCCTATTCAGACGATTTTGCGGGAGGCCAGAAAGAGGGACGCCATTGTGGCCTTTGTCACCAAAGAGCGGCTGAATCAGATGTCGGAGACGGGAAATCATCAGGGGGTAATCGCCGCGGTGGCCTCCTACCAGTACTCTACGGTGGAGGATATTTTAAAAAGAGCGGAAGAAAAGGGAGAGGATCCCTTCCTGATTCTCCTGGATGAGATTGAGGATCCCCATAACCTGGGGGCTATTATCCGTACCGCCAATCTGGCCGGCGCCCACGGAGTGATCATTACCCGCCATCGGGCGGCGGGGCTCACCGCCACTGTGGCCAAAGCTTCCGCCGGCGCCGTGAATTATACGCCGGTGGCCAAGGTGACCAATCTATCCGGCACTATTGAAGATCTGAAACGCAGAGGACTGTGGTTTGTCTGCGCGGACATGGGGGGGACCTCCATGTACGACCTGGATCTGAAAGGCCCCATAGGTCTGGTCATCGGCAGCGAGGGCACCGGAGTGGGCCGCCGGGTCCGGGAGAAATGCGATTTTATCGCTTCCATCCCCATGAAAGGGGAAATCGATTCTTTAAACGCGTCGGTGGCTGCCGGCATTCTTGCCTACGAGATCGTCAGGCAGAGAGGATAGAATGAAGAATTACGATGGATATTCCGATGAGGAACTTATCGGTATGCTCCGCCGGGGAGAGGCGGAAGTGGCGGATTATCTGCTGAATAAATATAAACCCCTGGTGCGCCGGAAAGCCAGAGCCCTGTATCTGGCCGGAGGCGACCAGGAGGATCTGCTGCAGGAGGGAATGCTGGGGCTGTTCAAGGCGGTGCAGGAGTATCAGCCGGACAAAGCAGCCTCCTTCCAGACTTTTGCCGGGATCTGCGTCTCCCGGCAGATGTACTCGGCGGTGGCCTCCGCCAGCCGGCAGAAGCATCTGCCCCTGAACAGTTCCATATCTCTGAATGAACTGGAGGAGAACCAGGAGGAGTATAACCTGCGGACGGTTGACAGCCCGGAGTCTATCTTTTTGGATCAGGAAGCGGCGGAGATGCTGGAGAAAAAAATATGGGGCAGTCTGAGCCCCTTTGAGCAGAACGTGCTGGAGCTGTATCTGAAGGGGCTGGACTACCTGCAGATCGCAGGCTCCCTGCAGCGCCCTGCCAAGTCGGTGGATAACGCGCTTCAGCGGATCCGGGGGAAAGTGAGCCAGTTTTTAAAAAAATAAGAAAAAAATGAAAAATAAGGGTTGACATTTAGGGAACCTTTTGGTAGAATTCTTTCTTGTGATGAGCAGTCACAAAGCGCTGCTGTGGCTCAGGTGGTAGAGCGTCGCCTTGGTAAGGCGGAGGTCACGAGTTCAAGTCTCGTCAGCAGCTTTCACAGGGAAGTATAGCTCAGCTGGGATGAGCGTTCGCCTCACACGCGAGAGGTCAGGGGTTCGAGCCCCCTTGCTTCCAGTAGGGATGGGAGTTTTCCAATATGGAAAACTCCTTTTGCGTTTTACGCGAAAATTCCCGGAGAAAGCGGACCCGTCAGAAGGCCGCAAAAATTTCTTTGAAATTTGTATATTTTATGCTATGATGGTCAGTACAAAAGAACGTCATGATTTTGAATGAGGAGGAAATGATCCATGGAAAAGGAAACGGGATCCAAGAATTTTATTGAACAGATCATTGAAAAGGATTTGGCAGAGGGAGTTTACGACAAGGTCTGCACCCGTTTCCCTCCGGAACCCAACGGCTACCTTCACATCGGCCACGCCAAGGCGGTACTGCTGAATTACGGACTGGCAAAGAAGTACGGCGGCCAGTTCAACATGCGGTTTGACGATACCAACCCCACCAAGGAGCGGACGGAATTTGTGGAGTCCATTAAAGAGGATATCCGCTGGCTGGGGGCGGACTGGGGAGATCATCTGTATTTTGCCTCCAATTATTTTGAACAGATGTACGAGGCGGCGGAGAAACTGATCCGCAAGGGAAAAGCTTTTGTATGCGATCTGTCCGCGGAGGAGATCCGGGAATACCGGGGAACCCTGACGGAGCCGGGAAAGGAAAGCCCTTACCGGAACCGGAGCGTGGAGGAAAATCTGGATCTGTTCCGCCGCATGCGGGCGGGAGAGTTCCCCGACGGAAGCAAGGTGCTCCGGGCAAAGATCGATATGGCTTCCCCCAACATTAATATGAGAGATCCGGTCATCTACCGGGTGGCCCATATGAGCCATCAGAACACGGGAGACGCCTGGTGTATCTATCCCATGTATGATTTCGCCCATCCCATTGAGGATGCCATCGAGGGGGTGACCCATTCCATCTGTACTTTGGAATTTGAGGATCACCGGCCTCTGTACGACTGGGTGGTGCGGGAGCTGGAATATCCCCATCCCCCCAAGCAGATTGAGTTTGCCAAGCTGTATCTCACCAATGTGGTGACCGGCAAGCGCTATATTAAAAAGCTGGTGGAGGAAGGCTCTGTGGACGGCTGGGATGATCCCCGGCTGGTGTCCATCGCGGCCCTTCGCCGCAGGGGCTTTACGCCGGAATCTATCCAGAAATTTGTGGAGCTCTGCGGCGTTTCCAAAGCTCAGAGCTCTGTAGATTACGCCATGCTGGAGTACTGCATCCGGGAAGATCTGAAACTGAAAAGATCCCGGGTCATGGCTGTGCTGAATCCGGTAAAACTGGTGATTGACAACTATCCGGAAGGCCAGGCGGAGGAATTGACAGTGCAGAATAATCTGGAAAATGAGAGCCTGGGAAGCCGGACGGTTCCCTTCTCACGGGAACTTTACATTGAGAGGGAAGACTTCATGGAAGTTCCCCCGAAGAAATATTTCCGCATGTTCCCGGGAAATGAAGTGCGTCTGATGAACGCTTACTTCGTGAAATGTACCGGATGCGAAAAGGACGCCCAGGGAAATGTCACGGTGATCCACGGAACCTACGATCCTGATTCCAGAGGCGGAAACAGCCCGGACGGAAGAAAGGTGAAGGGAACCATTCACTGGGTTTCCGCGGCTCACGCGGTGAAAGCGGAGTGCCGTCTGTACGAAAACCTCATTGATGAAAGCAAGGGGGTTTATAATGAAGACGGAACCATGAACCTGAATCCCAATTCTCTGACTGTCTTAAAGGAGTGCTATGTGGAACCCAGCCTTCAGGGCGCCCGGGCCTATGAAAGCTTCCAGTTTGTGCGCAGCGGTTATTTCTGCGTGGATTCCCGGGATTCCAGGCCGGAGGCGCTGGTGTTCAACCGCATTGTTTCCCTGAAAAGCTCCTTTAAGCTCCCCGGGGCGGACGGACAAACGAAATGAAAGATCTTCTGATTGAACTGGACAGCCGCATGAAAATGCCCCTGTATGAGCAGATCTGCCGTTTTATCAAAGAGGAGATCCGGACGGGGAAGATCGCTCCAGGCGAAAAACTCCCCTCCTCCCGGGCTCTTGCCGCGCAGCTTTCAGTGAGCCGCAGCACGGTGGATCTGGCGTACGGACAGCTGACCTCGGAGGGATACCTGGACAGCGTGCCCTGGAAGGGATATTTTGCCGGAAATGTCAGGGAGCTGTATCAGCTGGGAGATCTGAAGCGAATACAGACACAGGAAAGGCAGGAGCAGCGTCCTGCCTTTCTCTGGGATTTTGCCCTGAACGGGATCGATGAGGAAAGCTTTCCTGTAAATATCTGGAGAAAAATTTCCAGAGAAGTTCTGCTGGAAGAAAACAGCGGACTGTTCCAGCTGGGGGAGCCTCAGGGAGAGCAGAGCCTCAGGGAGGTCATTGCCGATTATCTCCACCACGCCAGAGGAGTCCAGTGCCGGCCGGAGCAGATTGTTATGGGGGCGGGAAATGATTACCTGCTGATGCTGCTGTCCGTGCTTCTGAAAACAGATACAGTCATTGCTATGGAAAATCCTACCTACCGCAGCGCTTTTCAGTGCTTCCGGAACCTGGGCTGTCCCACTGCGGCGATTCCCCTGGACGGGGCCGGAATGGACGTGGAAAAACTGTCCGCCAGTCAGGCGGACGCCGCTTATGTGATGCCCTCCCACCAGTTTCCCATGGGTACGGTCATGCCCATCAGCCGGCGTATGGAACTGCTGCGCTGGGCAGGGGAGAGGGAAGGCCGGTATCTCATTGAGGATGACTATGACAGTGAATTCAGATACCGGGGAAAGCCCATACCGGCTCTGCAGGGATATGACACAAAAGGCTGTGTAATCTATCTGGGTACTTTTTCCAAAGCCATCGCTCCGGGGATTCGGGTCAGCTATATGGTGCTGCCGGAATCGCTGCTTTCTGTTTACCGTCAGAAGGGGGCGGCTTTTTCTGCCACAATTTCCCGAATCGATCAGCGAATGCTGGAAATTTTTCTGCGGGAGGGGCATTTTGAACGCCATCTCAACCGGATGCGCTCCGTCTATCGGGCCAAGCACGATCTGCTGATCCGCTGTCTGCGGGAAATGAGCGATATTCTGGAACTGTACGGGGAAAACGCGGGCCTGCATGTGAGAGTGCGGTTTAAAAACGGCATGACGGAGGAAGAGGCTCTTCGCAGGGCAGCGGGGGAAAAGATCCGGGTGTACGGCCTTGGAGAGTATGTCATTGAACAAGATGCATCCGTGGACCGGCACACGGTTCTGCTGGGCTACGGCCCCCTGAAGAGTGAGGAGATCCAGGCGGCCTGCAGAAAGCTGAAAAAAGCCTGGAAGTGATCTTTATCCTAAAAAGGAACTGCCGCACTAAATCGAATGTAATGCGGCAGTTCCTTTTCTTCTGTATAAAGTTTCTTTCAGGCCTCTGTGTTGGCAGTATACGGAATGTCCGTATAATTCCGCTGACTGGATCCGTTTTCAAATTCGTCTGTGAAGTCACGGAAATCTTCTTCCAGCTGTCTCTTGGAAGAGTGATTTTTAGAATAGAGGCAGAGGGCGCCAACTACTGCACCGGTACAGGCCAGCCCCAGCACAATCTTTTCTAAATTCTTTCCCATACTGTATCTTCCTTCTTCCCTTTTGGAATCTGGGGGCAGAAACCATCTAACCCCAACTTAATATAGATTATACTCTTTTTTAATAAAAAGGAAAGAGAAAACTAAGGACAGATTATTAAATTTTTATTACAGCAGAAAGCGGTGAAGGATCTGACTGACCGCGCTGTGGTCGCAGTCCCTCTCCGACGTCCAGTCCGCCGCGGCCTTTACCTCCGGGGCCGCGTTGGCAACGGCTGCGCCGATTCCCGCGGCCTGCAGCATGGGAATATCATTTTCCGCGTCTCCCGCGGCCACTGCCTCCTCCGGGGAGATACCCAGCCTGCCGCAGAGGAACCGGACCGCGCCCCCTTTGGAGATGCCCTGGGATACAAATTCCAGCAGAAATTCACTGGAGAAGTACATGGATACTTTTCCCGCGGCCCAGGGTTCCAGCTGGCTTCGGAAGGCGCATAGCCGTCCCGGATTTCTGTAATCAATGGCCACCGCTTTTACGGGATCCTCCCGCAGATGGTTCAGCAGATCCGGATCTTCCCGCCAGCCGATGGCGGAAGCCTCACAGTACAGGCGGGTTTCCTCCGTATATCTGCGGCAGATCAGGCTTTGGCTGTCGTAGGTCTGCACATAGAGATCCTGCTTTTCCGCTTCCTGAAAAATATGGCGGACATACATCCGTGACAGGGGTTTTTTGTATAGGGTTTCTCCGCTGCCGCAGTCATAGATCAGCCCCCCGTTGTAGGTGACGGCAAAGCAGCCCTGCCGGTTCAGGCCGGTCCGCTCCAGAAGCGGCAGAACGGCGGGCAGGGGCCGTCCGGTATTGATGGCGATGCGGCAGCCTTGTTCCAGAGCTTCAAGGACAGCGGCTTTATCTTCCGGCGACACCTGCTTTCTGCTGTTCAGCAGCGTGTCGTCCAGATCTGTAAAAAATATTTTCGCGCGTTTCATAGGCATCCTCCGTTTCCTTTTCCAGACTATCACAGATGAAAGACTTGCGCAACTGCCGGGCAGAGGATATACTGTATAGAGCGGCAGAAAGGAACAGAAGATTCTATGATAAAAGCATGTATATTTGATCTGGACGGTACACTGACAGACACAGTGGAGTCCATTGCCAGGGGAGTGAATCTGACCCTGGAAGCCTTTGGATACAAGCCAAGACCGGTGGAGGAGTATAATTTTTACGCCGGAGACGGTATTGATATGGCCTGGAAACGGGCGCTGGCGGCAGCCGGAGACCGGGAAGGAAAGCATTTTCAGGAGGGAATTTTGCTCTGCCGGAAACGGTTTGGGGAAAATGCCCTGTACCATGTAAAACCCTATCCCCATATAGCGGAAACCATCCGGGAACTGTCCGGGCAGGGCGTGAAAAACGCGGTGTTTTCCAATAAGCCCCATGAGGCGGCGGTGAAGGTAGTGGAGACGGTTTTCGGCCGGGGATTTTTTGACCGCGTTCAGGGACAGACGCCGGAAATTCCCAAGAAACCGGATCCCGCCGGGATTTTTAAGATTATGGAACTTTTTCAGGTGACGCCGGAGGAGTGCCTGTACTTTGGGGATACCAATACAGATATGGCTGCCGGTCACAATGCCGGGATCTTTACGGTGGGCGTGTCCTGGGGCTTCCGGCCCAGAAGTGAGCTGGAAGCCTGCCATGCGGACCGGATCATAGACAGACCCGGGGAGATTCTGGAAGTTTACAGGGAGAGAAACCATGAAGCCTGAGATCCGACTGATTGCCAGTGATCTGGACGGAACCCTGCTTCTGGACGGAGCCCAGAGCCTCCGGCCGGAGACCTGCCGGCTGATTCACAGCCTGACAGCCAGGGGAATCTATTTTTTTGCCGCCAGCGGAAGACAGTACCCCAATTTGCAGCGATTGTTTGCCCCGGTGAAAAATGAGATCGGCTATATCTGCGAAAATGGCTGCCTCAGTTTTTTTCAGGGAGAACAGATCTACAAGGAGACCATGCCCAGAGAGCTGGGGCAGGAGATTATGCGGGCCATCTGGGAAAGGGAAGGGTGCGAGATCCTTCTTTCCGGGGTCAATACCAGTTATCTCCAGCCCAAAGATATGAAGTATTATTATCATATGCGGGATACGGTAAAAAATAATGTAACGCTGGTGCCGGATATTTTTCAGGTGCGGGAAGAGTATATGAAAATTTCTGTCTATATGAAGCGGGGCATCGCCGACAGCGCCGCCTACTGGAAGGAGAGGTTCGGAGACCGGCTTACAGTGGTCACTTCCGGATTTGAATGGCTGGACATGATGCCAAAACATGTGGACAAGGGATTTGGAATGAGAAAAGTCCTGGAATATCTGGAAGTGGAGCCGGAGGCCTGCATGGTCTTCGGAGATAACTACAACGATATGGAAATGCTGGAAATGGCCGGGTTTCCCATTGCCATGGAAAAAGCCGTGCCGGAACTGAAAGCCGTGAGCCGGTATCAGACCGGCCGGGTGGAGCGGGTTCTGGAAGAGGTGCTGGCGGGAACGTTCCGGCACACACAGGGAGGAAGCGGATATGAACGAATACAGTGAAGCGTGCGTGATGACATTTTTGAGGGAGCAGAGCCGTCTGTTTGATGAGCCGGTGGCGGAAAATTACGAGGAGGCGGAAGCGTTCCTGGAGGATTCCATGGCGGCGGTTGTGGATTCTCTGAAGGAGGTCAGGGATTATCTGGAAGAGAGCGGTATGGATGTGTCCGGCCTTTCAGATGAAGAACTGGAAGAAGAGGGGGAAGTATTCCCTCTGCCCAACGGGCAGTATCTCATAGTGGAGGCATAGAAAATTGGAACAGAACAGATATGATGTGATCATCATCGGCGCCGGGCCCTCGGGAATTTTCTGCGCCTACGAGCTGAAACGGCAGAGACCGGAACTGAAGGTGCTGATGATCGAAAAGGGCCGGGCTATTGAGAAACGCCAGTGCCCCAAGCGGAAGACAAACGTCTGCATGGGCTGCAGGCCCTGTTCCATTACCACCGGTTTTGCCGGGGCGGGGGCTTTCTCCGACGGAAAGCTGTCCCTGTCCCCGGATGTGGGAGGAAACCTGCCGGAGATTCTGGGGTATGATAAGGCTCTGGAGCTAATCCGGGAATCCGATGAAATCTATCTGAAGTTCGGGGCGGACACCAAGGTTTACGGGGTGGATAAGGAGAAAGAGATCCGCGAAATCCGCCGAAAAGCCATTAACGCCAATCTGAAGCTGATTGAGTGTCCCATCCGGCATCTGGGTACAGAGGAAGGGTATAAAATTTATGAAAGGCTGCAGCGCCATCTGGAGGCTCAGGGGGTGGAGATGCAGTTCATGACTATGGTGACGGAGATTAACATGGAGGACGGCGCGGTGCGGTCTGTGACCACAGATAAAGGGGAAACCTGGTACGCGGATGAAGTGGTGGCGGCCGTGGGACGGGAAGGAGCGGACTGGTTCTCCCACATCTGCAGCGGACACAGCATTGAGACTCAGGTGGGCACGGTGGATATAGGCGTCCGGGTGGAAGTCCGGGATGAGGTCATGGAATTTCTCAACAAAAATCTCTACGAGGCCAAACTGGTCTACCATACGCCTACCTTTGACGATAAGGTGCGGACCTTCTGCACCAATCCTTCCGGGGAAGTTGCCGCGGAGTATTACGAGAACGGCCTGGCGGTGGTCAACGGCCATGCTTATAAATCAAAAGAATTTAAGACCAGCAATACCAATTTTGCCCTGCTGGTTTCTAAAAATTTTACGAAGCCTTTTAAAACTCCTATTGAGTACGGGAAAAAGATCGCGGAACTCTCCAACATGCTCTGCGACGGAAAGATTATGGTTCAGACCTTCGGAGATTTTAAACGGGGACGGCGCACCACAGAGGAGCGGCTTTGCCGGAACAATCTGATCCCCACCCTGAAGGACGCGGTGCCCGGGGATCTGTCCCTGGCGCTCCCGCATCGGATCATGGTGGATATCGCGGAGATGATCGAGGCGCTGGACAAGGTGACGCCGGGTATTGCCAGCGATGAGACTCTGCTTTACGGGGTGGAGGTAAAATTCTATTCCAATAAAGTGGTGGTAGACAAAGACTTTGAGACCAGCGTCAGAGGACTGCGGGCAGTGGGAGACGGAGCTTCCGTCACTCGGGGGCTGCAGCAGGCTTCCGCCAACGGGCTTTCGGTGGCCAGAAGCATACTGAAGCAGAAAGCAGAATTATAAATTTATTAGCACTCATTTTAAATGAGTGCTAATTTTTTCTTGACTTTTGAAAGAGCCGGGACTAATATAGGAATAAAGAAAATTCTAAAAAGGAGTGTGACATTATCATGGAGATGAAGCATGGTAATCTTTCTATTAACAGCGACAATATTTTTCCTATTATAAAGAAATGGATGTATTCTGACCACGATATTTTTGTCCGGGAACTGATCTCCAATGCCTGCGACGCCATTACCAAGCTGAAAAAGCTGGACGGGGCGGGAGAATATACGCTGCCGGAAGGATATAAGCCCAGGATTGACGTGATCGTGGACGATAAGGAGAAAACCCTGAAATTTATTGATAACGGCATCGGCATGACCGCGGATGAAGTGGAAGAGTATATTACCCAGATCGCTTTTTCCGGAGCTACGGAATTCCTGGAGAAATATAAGGACAAGACAGACCAGGATCAGATTATCGGTCATTTTGGCCTGGGCTTCTACTCTGCGTTTATGGTGGCTGACCAGGTGAACATCGATACCCTTTCCTTCCAGGAAGGAGCAAAACCGGTGCACTGGGAGTGTGACGGAAGCACCGAGTACGATATGGGAGAGGGGGACAGAACCCAGACCGGTACAGAGATAACCCTGTACCTGAACGAGGACTGTCATGAGTTCTCCAATGTGTACCGGGTAAGAGAAGTGCTGGAGAAGTACTGTTCCTTTATGCCGGTGGAGATCTATCTGTCCAGACACGCGGAGGAGCCGGAGACAGAGATCATCGATGAAAAAGATCTGCGGGAGGACGACCAGGTCATCGAGCGGATCCACACCGACGCAAAAACCGAGGAAAAGGAAAACGACAAAGGGGAAAAAGAGACCGTGGAGGTTTCACCGGCCAGAGACGAGGTGAAGATCAGAAAACGTCCGGAACTGGTCAACGATATTCATCCTCTGTGGGCAAAACATCCCAACGAGTGCACCGAGGAGGAGTATAAAGAGTTTTACAGAAAAGTTTTCCTGGACTACAAGGAGCCTCTGTTCTGGATCCATCTGAATATGGACTATCCCTTTAATCTGAAGGGCATCCTCTACTTCCCCCGGATCAACACCGAGTATGATTCCATCGAGGGAACCATTAAGCTGTACAACAATCAGGTGTTTATCGCCGACAATATCAAAGAGGTGATCCCCGAGTACCTGATGCTGCTGAAGGGCGTCATCGACTGCCCGGATCTGCCCCTGAACGTTTCCCGGAGCGCCCTGCAGAACGACGGCTTTGTGAAGAAGATTTCCGACTACATTTCCAAGAAGGTAGCGGACAAGCTTTCCGGCATGTGCAAGACCGACCGGGAGAATTATGAAAAATACTGGGACGATATCAATCCCTTCATCAAGTTCGGCTGCATCAAAGATGCTAAGTTCTCTGAGAAAATGATGGATTACGTGCTGTACAAGAATATTGACGACAAGTATCTGACCCTGGAGGACTGCGTTAAGGAGAATCAGAAGCCGGAAGAAAAAGCCGAAGAAGAAAAGCCTGCGGAAGACGCCCAGGAGAAGAAAGAGGAGCCTGAGAAAGAAAAAGTTACCATTTACTACGTGACGGATCCGGTACAGCAGAGCCAGTACATCAATATGTTCCGCAGTCAGAAGATGGACGCGGTGATTCTCCGCCATAATATTGACACAGCCTTCATCACCCATGTGGAGCGGGTGAAGGAAAATGTAAAATTCCAGCGCATTGATGCGGATTTGACAGAAGATCTGAAAGAGGACGGAGCGGATCTGGAGGAAGAAAAGAAAGCCCTGGAGAGCCTGTTCCGGAAGGCGCTGAACAATGAGAAGCTGGAAGTCAGGGTGGAAAACCTGAAAGATGAGAAGGTATCCGCCATGGTGACTCTGTCCGAGGAAAGCCGCCGCATGGAAGAAATGATGAAGATGTACGGCATGGGAGGAATGGATGCCTCAGCCTTCGGCGGACAGCAGACCCTGGTACTCAACGCCAAGCATCCGCTGGTTCAGTATATTTACAGCCATCAGGACGGGGAAAAGGTTACAATGTTCTGTAAGCAGCTCTATGATCTGGCTATGATCAGCCACAAACCTCTGTCGCCGGAGGAGATGACTGCTTTCATCGCCAGAAGCAACGAAATTATGATGGAACTGACAAAATAAGAGAAAGTGGGAGCATACATGAGCCGGAAGGAAATGCGGGAAAGCCTCTTTCTGATCGGCTTTATGGGGGCGGGCAAGAGCGCAGTCTCTGCCTGCCTCCATGAAGTTTACGGTATGAGGCTTCTGGAGATGGATCAGGAAATTGAGCGCAGAGAGGGAATGAGCATTCCCGAAATTTTTGAGAAAAAGGGAGAGGAATACTTCCGGGGGCTGGAAACCGGGCTGCTCCGGGAGCTGAAGGGAGATTCCGGAATCGTGGTGTCCTGCGGAGGCGGGGCGGCCATGCGGGAGGAAAATGTAAAGCTCATGAAAGAGGCGGGAAAGATTATTCTGCTGAGAGCAAGGCCGGAGACCATTTTGAAGCGGGTGGCAGGCAGCGATAACCGTCCGCTGCTCCGGGGACGCAGAACGGTGGAGGGGATCCGTGATCTCATGGAGGGGAGACGACCCCGGTATGAGGCGGCCGCGGATCTCACTGTGGACACAGATGAGAAGACGGTAGATGAGATATGCAGGGAGATCCTGGAGAGGACCGGGGCAGAGGATTAATCCAGATCCTGTAGTCTGAGAAATTCCATCAGCATTTTGTCCCAGGCCTGATCCAGAGATTTGTCCATGGTAAACAGGCGAAGAGAAGACCCGGTGGTCAGGGTCAGGGTTTCCCCGTTATACTGGCAGTTCAGATAAAGCCCGAAGACATCTTCGGCGCTGAGATCCGGACTGCTTTTTGCTGTCAGGAGGGATACCTCCTCCTGGGGAAGCTGAAAGACAAATTTGAAAGAGAGGGGAGTACGTTTTCCGCGGATAATGGAAAAACAGAAGGGTTTGATTTCTTTCCACAGCACCTGGCGCCGTCCCGAAGCGCGCAGGCCCTGGGCTTCCTCCGGGGCGTAGAAGTCCGGATAAAATTCCCCGTCCACCGTGAAGGTGGCAAAGGTTGTGACGGAGGCCTCGGATACCAGGAATCGGTCGAAAGTGTCCTGGATCAGCAGTTTGTTCATAAAATCTTTAATGTGTCTGATCTGAAGCGCTATCATTTGTCAGAGCCAGCCTTTCTTTTTAAAATACCAGATTTCCAGCAGAATAATGGCCGCGCAGACGCCGATGAGGATAAAATAGGCGGCGGGCTCATGGAGCTCCGGCATATGGTCAAAGTTCATGCCGTACCATCCCGTCAGCAGGGACAGGGGCAGAAAGATGGTGGTTACCACAGTCAGCATCCGCATGGTGTCATTTTGTTTCAGATCCATCTGCGACTGATAGATCTCCCGGATCTGCAGGGCATATTCCCGGAGCATCTGGGTATGATCGTACAGCCGGTCGATCCGGTCGGAGAGCCGTGAAAAATGCCGGGTATATTCTTCCGGAAACAGAGTGCAGTCATTGTCAGCCAGAATTTCGCACATATCCATCATCTGCTGATAAAAAGCCTGGAGTTTCAGAAGCTCCCGGCGGCAGAGATTGATATTTTTTTCCCATTCTCTGGGAAAGGATTCCGTGATAGCCTCCTCCATAGTGGCCAGTCTTTTTTCGTAATTCTGCAGAAGCATCATGTCCCCCTGGATCTGCAGGCTCAGAAAGCGGAAAAAGAACTGAAAAATGTCCTGACAGTCCAGCAGTTCCTCCCGGGACAGCCTGTCCAGGAGGCTGGCCTGCTGTCCATCGGCAACGGCCAGCAGAAGCATCCGGCCGGTCAGGCAGAACACTGCGGAAAAAGAACTTTTCAGAGCGTTTTGCCGGTCAGGGATCACCAGGGTGCCGAGAATGCAGTCCGGCAGAGTCTCCGCTTTGCAGTACTGGGCTGTCTCGCCCAGGATCCGCTTTAGTGCCGGTCCGCCCGGCAGTTCCCGGCACCGGCCCAAGGCTTCCTCCAGAGAAAGAATTTCCAGGATATGGCCGTCCGGCGGAATGCTTGAATTTTCAGACAGGGAATGGATCCCTTTGCTGACAGAAAACAACATGGCGGTACCTCCTGCTTTATTATACCCGAAAACAGATAAGCAAACAACAGAAACATAGGGAGATGGTTTCGCGGTTTTATGAATGTTTTGTGTTTTTGGCAGGCGGGGCTTTTCTTTTGAAAAAAAATAGTGTATACTGTCTTTCAGTGAGTGCCTGCCGGAGGGCAGGCAGAATGTTTGAGTAAGGAGAGCGTTTGGGATGAGCCAGAAAAAAGTCGACAAATATAAACAGGACAAAGCCAACCGGCAGAAGATTATGAAGAGAGAAAAAGTTCTGCGCAGAGTGGAGATCACCGTGGCAGCCGTAGTGCTGGCGGCGCTGCTTGTGTGGTTCTGCATTGCGGTTTACCGGAATTCTCAGGAAAAAGCCCTGGAGAACGCTGACACAGTGACCACCTCCCTGGATCTTACGGAGGTGGATTCTTACCTCAACGGGCTGACCACTGAGGCGTCTTCCTCAGAGGCGGCGGAATAAACCACAAAAAAATCAGGGAGCCGATACGGATGAAAAATCCGCGCCGGCTCCCTGATTTTTTTGGAAAACGAGCGTTAATGCCGGATCAGCATTTTACCACGTTGGCAGCCTGCATTCCCTTGGCACCCTCGGTCAGATCGTAAGTAACAGCCTGGCCCTCATCCAGAGATTTGAAGCCCTCGCCCTGGATCGCGGAGAAATGTACGAATACGTCTTTTCCGTCCTCACCGGTGATGAAGCCATAGCCTTTTTCTGCGTTGAACCATTTTACAGTTCCCTTGTTCATGTTGTAGTACCTCCATTACAATTAAGAAAATGAAATCTTGTCAGCCTGTGAACTTTTTCAAAGCCTGTCCAATGTCCATGCCCTGCGGCATGCCAGCATGCCTCCGGTTATGGCCGCTGGACAGGGCTTTTAACAAAAATTCACTGGCTATTACAGATTATATTGAAGGTGAATGAAATATAATCTCTAATAACCAGTGACTCCATGTACATCTCAATAATTCCATATTCCTCTAAACTGTGATTCCATTATAGACAGTGGGAGGGGAAAAGTCAAGGAAAATTCATGAAGAGTTAGTTTGCAGGAGGGGACGGGAACGGCGGTTGCGCGGCCCGGCTTTACATCTCTGCGGTTTTCCTGTATACTTGGGAAAAAGCGTGTTGCAGCTGGATGGAGGATAAAATTAATATGAAGATTTTGATCAGGGGCGGCCGGGTCATTGATCCGGATACAAAACTGGACCAGATCCGTGATGTACTGCTGGAAGACGGAAAGATTGCCCGGGTAGGAGAGAAACTGAAGGAGAAGGCGGATACGGTTCTGAACGCCAAGGGATGCTGGGTGATGCCCGGGTTTATTGATATGCATGTGCATCTGAGGGATCCGGGGCTGACCTGGAAGGAGGATATTGAGAGCGGGTCAAAGGCAGCGGCCAGAGGCGGTTTTACTACTATTGTGGCTATGCCCAATACAAAGCCGGTGATGGACTCTCCGGACCGCATTGACTATGTGACAGTAAAGGCCAGAAGCTGCGCCCCCATCCATGTTCTCCAGGCGGGAGCGGCTACCAAAGGGCAGAAAGGCCAGGAACTGGCGGACATTGAGGGCATGGCAGCTCACGGGATTCCGGCCATCAGCGAGGACGGAAAATCCGTGATGAATTCCAAGCTTTGCCGGGAGGCCATGCTGGCGGCGGCAAAATGCGGAATTCCATTTCTGGATCACTGCGAGGACGCGGATCTGGCGGCCGGCGGCTGTGTCAATGAGGATGAGAATTCCAGAAAGTCCGGTCTGCCGGGCATCAGCAACGCGGCCGAGGACGCCATTGCGGCCAGGGACGCTCTGTTGGCGGCGGAGACCGGAGTGCATCTGCATCTGTGCCACTGTTCTACCAGGAACAGCGCGGTGCTGCTGAAACTGGCGAAACTGGCAGGGGTATCCATTTCCGGGGAGGTATGCCCCCATCATTTTACCCTGTGCAGCGATGATATGGTTCCGGGAGATACCAACTATAAAATGAATCCTCCCCTGCGGACCCGGGAGGATGTGGAGGCTCTGCGGCAGGCGCTGCATGACGATGTTTTTGAGGTGATCAGCACCGACCATGCCCCGCATACTACGGAAGAGAAATCCACAACCATGCGCAAGGCGCCTTTCGGCATCGTAGGGCTGGAGACGGCGGCGGCTCTCACCTACACAGAACTGGTGGAGACAGAAATCCTCACCCCTATGCAGATGGCGGAAAAGATGAGCGGAAATCCGGCCCGGATTCTGAACCTTACGGGAAGAGGCTCCCTGGCGGAGGGAAAAGAGGCGGATGTGGTAATCCTGGATCCCCGGGAAGAGTATGTGATCGACGCGAAAAAATTTGTCTCCCGGGGCAGAAATACTCCCTTTAACGGCAGAAAGGTAAAGGGAAAGATCCGGGCGACCATCTGCGGAGGCAAAATCGTCTACCGGGATGAAGAGTAAAAGAAAAGAGAGGAAAGAACCGATGATTAACAAACTGATTGCGAATATCAAAAAGACAAATGCTCCTATTGTGGTGGGGCTGGATCCCATGCTCTCCTACGTGCCGGAGCAGGTGCAGAAAAAAGCCTTCGCGGAATACGGGGAAACCCTGGAGGGAGCCGCGGAGGCCATCTGGCAGTTTAATAAAGAGATTGTGGACCATACAGCGGATCTGATTCCGGCGGTAAAGCCCCAGATTGCCATGTACGAGCAGTTTGGAGTTCCGGGACTGGCCGCCTACGAAAAAACCGTCGCCTACTGCCAGAGCAAAGGCCTGGCGGTAATCGGGGACATCAAGAGAGGCGATATCGGATCTACCTCCGCGGCTTACGCCGTGGGCCATCTGGGCAGAGTGCAGGTGGGAAGCAAAACCTATTCCGGCTTCCACGAGGATTTTGCCACGGTCAACCCTTATCTGGGAAGCGACGGGGTGAAGCCTTTCCTGGATGTATGCAGGGAAGAAAAGAAGGGAATCTTTATTCTGGTGAAAACCTCTAACCCCTCCAGCGGAGAGTTTCAGGACCGGATGGTGGAGGGGCGCCCTCTTTACGAACTGGTGGGAGAAAAGGTGGCCCAGTGGGGCAGCGAGCTCATGGGCGATGACTACAGTTATGTGGGTGCGGTAGTGGGCGCTACGTATCCGGAAATGGGACGGACTCTGAGAAAGATTATGCCAAAAAGCTATATTCTGGTGCCGGGATACGGCGCCCAGGGAGGCCGGGGCAAAGACCTGGTGGATTTCTTTAACGAGGACGGCCTGGGAGCCATTGTCAATTCCTCCCGGGGAATTATCGCCGCCTACAAGCAGGAAAAATATGCTTCCTTCGGGGCGGAGCATTTCGGCGAGGCTTCCCGGCAGGCAGTCCTGGACATGGTGCAGGATATTTCCGGAGCGCTGGAGGCGGCAAAAGCATGAAAAACAAAGAGTGGTGCAGAATCCTTTCTCAGGAAGAGATCGGAACAGACATATACAGTATGTGGCTGGAGACTCCATCCATAGGGGCAGGCGCCCGGCCGGGACAGTTTGTGTCCCTCTACTGCCGGGATAAAAGCCGGCTGCTTCCCCGCCCCATCAGTCTCTGTGAGATAGACAAAGACAGAAACAGGATCCGGCTTGTGTATCGGGTGGCTGGAAAAGGCACGGAAGAATTTTCTGAAATGAAGGCCGGGGAAGAGATTTCCCTGCTGGGACCTCTGGGCAACGGCTTTCCCCTGGAGCGGGCGGAAGGAAAAAGAGCGATCCTCTTCGGCGGCGGTATCGGAATACCTCCTATGCTGGAGACTGCCAAACAGCTGCGGGGAGAAAAAAGCATTGTGCTGGGCTACCGGGATGAACGTTTTCTGGAAGAGGAATTTTCCTCCCGGGGAAGCCTGTATATCGCCACGGAGGACGGCAGCTTCGGCACAAAAGGGAATGTGCTGGACGCGGTTCGCCAGCGGCAGGTGCAGGGAGATGTGATTTTTGCCTGCGGCCCCACGCCCATGCTCCGTGCCGTCAAGGCCTGGGCAGAAGAACAGCAGACGGAGTGCTGGATTTCCATGGAGGAGCGGATGGCCTGCGGCATCGGCGCCTGCCTGGCCTGCGTCTGCCAGTCCAAAGAGGTGGATGAACACTCCCAGGTGCGCAACAAGCGAGTCTGCAAAGACGGACCGGTATTTCTGGCATCGGAGGTGGAACTGTAATGAATATGAAAGTAAATATAGCCGGCGTGGAGCTGAAGAATCCGGTTATGACCGCCTCCGGCACCTTCGGCTCCGGAGCGGAGTACAGCGAACTGGTGGATCTGAACAAGCTGGGGGCAGTGGTCACCAAGGGAGTGGCCAATGTGCCCTGGCCGGGCAATCCTACCCCCAGGGTGGCGGAGGTCTACGGAGGCATGCTCAATGCCATCGGCCTGCAGAATCCCGGCATGGAGGTGTTCTGCAGACGGGATCTTCCTTTTTTAAAACAGTTTGACACCAAAATCATCGTCAACGTCTGCGGCCACGCGCCGGAGGAATACCTGGAGGTAGTGGAGCGGCTGGCTGCCGAAGAGGTGGATCTGCTGGAAATCAACATTTCCTGCCCCAATGTCAACGCGGGCTTTCTGGCTTTCGGGCAGGATCCGAAGCATGTGGAGGCGCTGACGGCGGAGATTAAAAAGAAAGCGAAACAGCCGGTAATCATGAAGCTGACCCCCAATGTGACAGATATCGCGGAGATCGCCCGGGCGGCGGAAGCGGGGGGAGCGGACGCGGTTTCCCTCATCAATACCCTGACGGGCATGAAAATCGATGTGAAGAAACGCTGCTTTGCCCTGGCCAATAAAACCGGGGGAATGTCCGGACCGGCGGTGAAGCCGGTGGCGGTGCGGATGGTCTATCAGACGGCACAGGCGGTAAAGATTCCGGTCATCGGCATGGGCGGCATCGCAGCGGCGGAGGATGCCCTGGAGTTTATCCTGGCAGGAGCCACGGCGGTTTCTGTGGGCACCGCCAACTTTTACAATCCTGCCGCCACAGTGGAAATCATAGAGGGGATCCGGCGGTACATGGAGGAAAACCGGGTGGAGGATATCCGGGAACTCATCGGAGCGGTCCGGTGAAAGAAACGGCCATAGGGCAAATATGGAGGTTTTAGAAAATATGGAAGCATACAAGCAGGAATTTATTAACTTTATGGTGGAGAGCGATGTGCTGAAGTTCGGGGAGTTTACCCTGAAAAGCGGACGCAAATCTCCCTTTTTCATGAATGCCGGCGCTTATGTCACCGGCACTCAGCTGCGGCGGCTGGGGCAGTATTACGCGAAAGCCATTCACGATCATTACGGTCTGGAGTTTGATGTACTCTTCGGACCCGCCTACAAAGGCATTCCTCTGTCCGTAGCCACTGCCATGGCCATCAGCGAGCTGTACGGAGTGGATGTCCGCTACTGCTCCAACCGGAAAGAGGTGAAGGACCACGGAGATACGGGAATCCTTCTGGGAAGCAAACTGAAGGACGGCGACCGGGTGGTGATCATCGAGGATGTAACCACCTCCGGGAAATCCATCGAGGAGACGTTTCCCATTCTGAAGGCGCAGGCGGATGTGGACATTAAAGGCCTGATTGTTTCCCTGAACCGGATGGAAAAAGGAACCGGGGAGAAGAGCGCCCTGGAGGAGATCCAGGAGAAGTACGGGTTCGGGGCCAACGCCATTGTCACCATGGGAGAGGTGGTGGAGTATCTGTACAACCGCCCCTGCCAGGGGAAGGTGGTCATTGACGACAGCATGAAAGCGGCCATTCAGGAATATTATAAAGCTTACGGAGCGGAGGCCATTAGAAAGGAATTATTGTGAGCCATCGGCATAAAAAGTGGATTCGCAGGGCGGGCCGAATCCTGTTTCTGGTCTACCTGGCACTTTTGATTTATTTTCTGTTTTTCGCGGAAGGATATGGCAGACAGGTTTCCGGAACGAGGGAATACAGGTACAATCTGGTTCCCTTTACGGAGATCCGCCGGTTCTGGGTTTACCGGGAGCAGGTGGGCACATTGGCCGCGTTCCTGAATCTGGGAGGAAATGTGCTGGGATTCATGCCTTTTGGCTTTCTGCTTCCGGTGCTGTCCCAGCGTTTTGGAAGATTCTGGATCACAGTTCCCCTGGGGTTTTCTCTGAGCCTGGCAGTGGAATGCACGCAGCTGGCAGCCAAAGTGGGAAGTTTCGATGTGGACGACATCCTTTTAAATACGCTGGGGGTCCTTCTGGGCTGGCTGGCCTTCCGGCTTCTGAACTGGATAAGGAGAACTGTTTTTTATGGCAAGAAAATATAAATATTCTTTTGTGAAGAAAGAGGACGCCCAGGAAGGCCGCAGAGCCGCCTGGATGGCGGCAGTGTCTTTCGGGCTGTTTCTGATCCTTTCGCTGGTCTCCTTTGCCTTCGGGGGCAAGGGAGGAAACGCCCTGGGAGCCCTGGGGCTGTTTGCTATGCTGCTGGCCTTTTACGGGTGCTATATCGGATTTAAGAGCATTGGACGCCATGGCAGAATGCAGAAATTTTCCGTGATCGGGTCTCTGACTTCAGGGGCCGTGTCCATTTTGTGGCTGGCACTGTTTCTGGTGGGAGTGAAGTAGCATGGATCAGGAAAGATTTGAAAAACAGCTCCGGTTTATTCTGGAGATCGACCGGGAAAAAAATATTCTGCGCCAGACCCACCTCTCCGGAGGCGGCCGGCAGGAGAATGACGCGGAGCATGCCTGGCACATGGCGGTCATGGCGTATCTGCTCCGGGAATATGCCAATGAGCCCATTGACCTGGCAAAAACTTTGATGATGATCCTCATCCACGATGTGGTGGAGATCGATGCCGGGGACACCTACGCTTACGATGAGGCGGCAGCGGCCACGCAGAGGGAGCGGGAGGAAGCGGCCGCAGAGCGGCTGTTCGGACTGCTTCCGGAGGATCAGGGCCGGGAACTGCGGGAACTTTTTGAGGAGTTTGAGGCCTATGAGACTCCGGAGGCCAGATTTGCCCACACCATGGACAATTTTCAGCCGCTGATGCTGAACGATTCCAACGGAGGCGGGGACTGGAGAGCACGCGGTGTCCGCCGTTCCCAGGTGGAAAAGCGCAACGAAAAGACGGGAACCGGTTCCGGGAAAATATGGGATTACATGCAGAAGATCATTGAAAAAAATGTGCAGAAGGGAAATCTGCTGGAAGAAAAGGAGGACTGAGCCCATGGACAGAGAAGAGGAGGAACGGTACGGGCTGGCTTTGGAGCGGCTTGGACAGATCCATCAGGAACACTCTGTTCCTGTGATCTTTCAGGATTTTTTTCAGCGGGAAGCGTCTTTTCTGATCCGCATGGACGCTCTGGCGGAAAAGCTGGCGGCGGGAGAATTCCGCGGCGCCTCTCTGGAGGAACTGGAATGGATCAATCACGGGCTCTACGCGGAACTTCTGCCGGGGGCGTATGAAGAATGCTACGGCAATCCCGCCTACGCGTCTTCCATGCTGGGTGAAGATTACGGCAGATATTTCAGCTTTCTTTACGCGGAGCTCCGGGGAATGATCGTTTTTGCCTATGAGGGACGGAAGAGGGATATGCTTTGGTGCATGGAGCTGTTTCTGGAATGCTACCACATGTTTGAGGAGGAGGAAGTTCCCGCTCCGGAGAATCTGCGGCAGGCTCTTTACTGGTATGTCAGTGATTACTGCGAGGACATGGTGGAGTACCGGATCCGGGAACTGGTGGATCCCTCTCTGGATTTCGCGGCCCGGATTATTATGGAAGGGGATCTGACGGATATCCGTTATCTGTACCGGTTCGGAGAATATATCACGGAAAATGAGCGGAAGACGGCGGAATTTCTGGCCTCTCTTTCGGAGGAGGAGATCCGGGCTATGGCCAGGACCTATACGGAAGGATACCGGATCGGCTTTGAAGTGACAGGAAAGGATCTGTCCAAAAAGAAGACAGTGAATATCCGCTACTGTCTGGGCTTTGAGCGCATGGTCCGGGAAGCGATTCTGCAGTTTCAGGCCATGGGCCTTGCCCCGGTGATTTACCGGTCGGCGGTGCATTCCATCAATAAGCGGCAGAATCTGCGCATCGGCTATTACGGAGCGATTCCCAATAAACAGTTTGACTACGACCATCGCAATGACGCCGCCGTTTATCTGGATGAAAATCTGGCGGCCAGAAAACTCAGGAGCCAGCAGGAAGCCTTTGAGAAATACAGGAAACTGGCGGGGGGACACGCAGGTCCGGCCTGCATTGAGGTGTTTGGGGAAGTTCCCTTTGTGCCGGAGAATAAAAAGAGCGTCTGTGCCCTCACAGAGGAGCAGCAGAAGCTTCAGGTCCGCATGGACAGTGAATCCGGTCAGATCACCAACCGCTACATCCCTGGGGAGGAGCGGAGTTTTACCATTATTGCCTACCCGGTGCCGGAGATCGGAGAAAAGTATGAGGAGATCTTCCGGGAGACGGTGAAGATCAATACTCTGGATTACAAAAAATATCAGCGGATCCAGCAGATCCTCATAGATCTCCTGGATCAGGGCCTTTCCGTTCATATCGGAGGCCGGGACGGCAATGAGACGGATGTGACTGTGCGGCTGCACACCCTGAAGGATCCGGAGAAGGAGACGAACTTTGAGAACTGCGTGGCGGACGTGAATATTCCCGTGGGAGAAGTGTTTACATCCCCGGTGCTTTCCGGCACCAGCGGTCTGCTTCATGTGAAGAAGGTCTATCTGGAGGGGCTGGAATACCGGAATCTGAAGATTTATGTCCGGGACGGCATGGTGACGGATTACAGCTGCTCCAACTTTGAAAAGGAGGAGGACAACCGCCGTTACATTGAGGAAAACATTCTCTTCCGCCATAAAACCCTGCCCATGGGCGAATTTGCCATCGGCACCAACACCGCCGCCTACACCATGGCCAGAAAGTACGGCATTGAGGACAAGCTGCCTATCCTTATCGCGGAGAAGACAGGACCGCATTTTGCCTTCGGGGATACCTGCTACAGCTGGCAGGAGGACACAAAAGTCTATAATCCCGACGGAAAGGAGATTATTGCCCGGGACAACGAGAGATCTCTGCTGCGGAAAACCGATGTGTCCCAGGCCTATTTTAACTGCCATACGGATGTCACGATCCCCTACGATGAACTGGGACATATCCGGGTGGCTGCCGGGGACGGGCGGATCCTCTCTATTATCGAGGAGGGCCGCTTTGTACCGGAAGGCACGGAAGAACTGAACCAGGCCCTGAAATTCTGAGGATTTTTCCAAACCGGAAAGAAAGCGGTTGACAAGGGCAGAGGCTGTCAGTACAATGCTTATAAGTAATTATAAAGTGATTTGCAATACTTATTAACAAAGCTTATTAATACTAAAAAGGAGAGAAAATTATGGCTAAGGTTGGAATTGTTATGGGCAGCGATTCGGACATGCCGGTGATGGCGAAAGCCGCCGACATTCTGGAAAAGTTCGGGATTGATTATGAGATGACGATTATCTCTGCCCACCGGGAGCCGGATGTATTTTTTGAATACGCGAAGACCGCGGAGGAGAAAGGCTTTAAGGTAATTATTGCCGGAGCGGGCATGGCAGCGCATCTGCCGGGCATGTGCGCGGCAATTTTCCCCATGCCGGTGATCGGTATTCCCATGCACACCACTTCCCTGGGAGGCAGGGATTCTCTCTATTCTATTGTACAGATGCCCAGCGGCATCCCCGTGGCCACCGTGGCCATCAACGGAGGAGCCAACGCAGGCATCCTGGCAGCCAAGATCCTGGCTACCGGCGATCCGGAACTGCTGCAGAAGGTAAAGGATTACGCCGCGGAGCTGAAAAGCCAGGTGGAAGCCAAGGACGCGAAGCTTCAGCAGGTGGGTTACAAAAATTATACAAAATAAGCGGAGGGAGCTATGGATTACAAGCATTCAGGCGTAGATATCGAAGCCGGATACAAAGCGGTGGAACTGATGAAAAAGCATGTGGCCAGAACGGCAAGGCCGGAGATGCTGGGAGGACTGGGCGGTTTTTCCGGAGCCTTTTCCATGGATAAATTTAAAAACATGGAGCATCCTACCCTGGTGTCCGGCACCGACGGTGTGGGAACCAAGCTGAAATTGGCGTTTCTTATGGACAAGCACGATACGGTGGGCATTGACTGTGTGGCTATGTGCGTCAACGACATTGCCTGCGCGGGAGGAGAGCCCCTGTTTTTCCTGGATTACATTGCCTGCGGCAAAAATATCCCTGAGCGGATCGCGGACATTGTCAGCGGCGTGGCGGAGGGCTGCGTCCAGGCGGGAGCCGCCCTCATCGGCGGTGAGACCGCGGAGATGCCGGGCTTTTACCCGGAAGACGAGTACGATCTGGCGGGCTTCGCGGTAGGCGTTGTGGATGAAAAGGATCTCATCACCGGGTCTTCCTTAAGTTCCGGGGATGTACTCATCGGCATGGCTTCCTCCGGTGTCCACAGCAACGGATTCTCTCTGGTGCGGAAAGTCTTTGAGATGTCCAGGGAATCCCTGGAAACCTATTATGAGGAGCTGGGAACGACTCTGGGAGAGGCGCTGCTGGCACCAACCAAAATCTATGTGAAGGCTTTGAAGAGCATCAAAGACGCGGGAGTCACCGTGAAGGCCTGCAGCCACATTACCGGCGGCGGCTTCTATGAGAATGTGCCCCGGATGCTGCGGGAGGATGTGGACGCCCTGATCCAGAAGGACAGCTACCCTGTGCCCCCCATTTTTAAACTGCTGGCGGAAAAAGGCCAGGTGGAAGAGCATGTGATGTACAACACCTACAACATGGGCATCGGCATGATCGTGGCCGTAAATCCCGAGGATGTGGACACCGCCATGCGGGCCATAGAGGCGGCCGGGGAAAAACCCTATATTATCGGACACATCGAGTCCGGCAAAAAACAGGTACAGTTGATCTGAGAAAGCGGCAGGCAGGCCTCCCCTTGAGAAAAACGGGGCGGGGCCTGCTTTCTATAACCAGGAGGAAAAAAATATGTTAAAGACAGCAGTATTGGTGTCCGGCGGCGGCACCAACCTCCAGGCCATTCTGGACGCGGTGGACGCGGGAGAGATCACCAACGCGGAGATTTCAGTGGTGATCAGCAATAATCCCGGAGCTTACGCGCTGGAGCGGGCACGGGCAAAAGGGGTGGAGGCAGTCTGCATTTCGCCGAAAGATTTCGGGACCAGAGAGCAGTTCCACCAGGCGCTGCTTGATAAACTCCGGTCGGAGGGCGTGGATCTTATTGTGCTGGCAGGTTTTCTGGTGGTGATCCCGGAGATGCTGGTCAGGGCTTACCCCAACCGCATCATCAACGTGCATCCGTCCCTGATCCCCTCCTTCTGCGGCACCGGCTACTACGGGCTGAAGGTCCATGAGGCGGCCCTGGCCAGAGGTGTGAAGGTGACGGGCGCCACGGTTCACTTTGTGGATGCCGGCACGGATACGGGTCCCATTATTCTGCAGAAGGCCGTGGAGATCCGGGAGGGAGATACCCCTCAGATTCTGCAGCGACGGGTCATGGAGCAGGCGGAGTGGGTGATCCTGCCCAAAGCCATTGATCTCATTGCCAACGGAAGGGTTACGGTGGAGAAAGGCCTGGCTCATATCCGATAGTGTTTGAAGCGAAAGTATTTACATAGAGAGAAGAGAGGTTTTACAGATGAAGATTTTGATCGTGGGAAGCGGCGGCAGAGAACATGCCATCGCCTGGAAAGTAAGCCAGAGTCCTCTGGCGGAGAAAATTTACTGCGCCCCCGGCAACGCCGGCATCGCAGAGGTGGCCGAGTGCGTGGACATCGGCGCCATGGAATTTGACAAGCTGGCATCTTTTGCCAAAGAGAAGGCCATCGACCTGACCATTATCGGTATGGACGATCCCCTGGTGGGAGGCATTGTGGATGTTTTTGAGGCACAGGGGCTGCGTGTGTTCGGTCCCCGGAAAAACGCGGCCATCCTGGAAGGCTCCAAGGCCTTTTCCAAAGATCTGATGAAAAAGTACCACATCCCCACAGCGGCCTATGAGACCTTTGACGATCCGCGGAAAGCGGAGGAATATCTGAAGACGGCAAAATTCCCCATTGTCCTTAAGGCCGACGGGCTGGCTCTGGGAAAAGGCGTGCTGATCTGCAATACGCTGGAGGAGTCTCTGGAGGGCGTGAAGACCATTATGCTGGATAAGAAATTCGGATCCGCCGGCAACCACATGGTCATTGAGGAGTTCATGACCGGTCGGGAAGTTTCTGTGCTGTCCTTTGTGGACGGAAAGACTATTAAGACCATGGCTTCCGCCCAGGACCATAAGCGGGCCAAGGACGGAGACCAGGGACTGAACACCGGCGGTATGGGAAACTTTTCTCCTACGCCTTTCTACACCAAAGAAGTGGACGACTTCTGCCGGAAATATATTTTCCAGCCCACCGTGGACGCCATGGCGGCGGAGGGACGGGAATTTAAAGGCGTGATTTTCTTCGGGCTGATGCTCACTCCGGAGGGCCCCAAGGTGCTGGAATACAACGCCCGTTTCGGGGATCCGGAAGCCCAGGTAGTCCTGCCCAGAATGGAGAACGATATGGTGGAGGTGGTGGAAGCCTGCATCGACGGCCGCCTGGATCAGATCGATCTGAAATTCAAGGAGGACGCGGCTGTTTGCGTGGTACTGGCCAGCGACGGGTACCCGGTCTCCTACGAAAAGGGTCTGCCGATCCGGGGCCTGGAGAACTTTAAAGGCAAGGACGGTTACTACGTGTTCCATGCGGGAACCAAGTTCGGCCCGGAGGGACAGGTACTCACCAACGGCGGCAGAGTCCTGGGAGTCACCGCTCTGGGCAAAGACCTGAAGGAAGCCCGGAAGAACGCCTACGAGGCCGTGGACTGGGTAGATTTCGACAACAAATACTATCGGCACGACATTGGAAAGGCCATTGACGAGGCATAAAGATGCCGCTGCGGATTGTAAGAAATGATATTACGAAGATGAAAGTGGACGCCATTGTAAACGCCGCCAATTCTACCCTTCTGGGCGGCGGAGGCGTGGACGGCTGCATTCACCGGGCCGCAGGGCCGGCGCTGCTGGCGGAGTGCAGGACCCTGGGAGGCTGTGAGACGGGAAACGCCAAGATCACAGGGGCTGGAAATCTGCCCTGCCGGTATGTGATTCACACGGTAGGACCTATATGGAGGGGCGGAACCCACGGAGAAAGGGAGAAATTAACTTCCTGCTACCGCGCTTCCCTGGAACTGGCAAGAGAACACCAATGTGAGAGCGTGGCCTTTCCCCTGATCTCCTCCGGTATTTACGGGTATCCCAAAGATCAGGCCCTGCAGGCGGCGGCGGAGGCCATCAGCGCTTTTCTTATGGAGCATGAGATGCAGGTTTTCCTGGTGATCTTTGACAGGAAGGCTTACCAGATCAGCAGCCGGCTTTTTGAGGATATCGCTGAGTACATTGACGACCACTACGCAGAGGCCCATACAGACCGGGGACGCCTGCTGATGGCGCCATCGTTTTCAGATACGGGGACGCCCTGGCCTTCTTATAAAAGCGCGGCAAGCCTTAGGGAAGCTCTGGCGCATATAGATGAAAGCTTCTCGGAGATGCTGCTGCGGAAGATCAATGAGAGGGGCATGAAAGATTCTGAGTGCTATAAAAAAGCCAATATTGACCGGAAACTCTTTTCAAAGATCCGGGGAGACAGACTGTACAGGCCCAGCAAACCTACGGCAGCCGCCTTTGCCATAGCGCTGGAGCTTTCCCTGGAGGAGACCAGGGAATTGCTTGGGAAAGCTGGATTTGCCCTTTCCCGTTCCAGCAAATTTGATATCATCATTGAGTATTTTATTGAGCACGGGAATTATAATATCTTCGAGATCAATGAAGCGCTTTTTGCCTTCGAACAGAACCTGCTGGGAGGCTGAAAATCGGGGAGCCCGGATGAAATTGTCGCCTGACAGGCGACCTGAAAAAATAAACTCTGCTATAAAATGTGACTGTAAGGGAAACCGGACAGTCACATTTTTTTCAGAAAATAGAGGAGGCAGAAACATGGGAAAAGATTTAACAGAGATCGTTTTTATTCTTGACCGCAGCGGATCCATGAGCGGCCTGGAGGCGGACACCATCGGGGGCTTCAACTCCATGATCCAGAAGCAGAAAAAAGAGCGGGGCCGGGCAGTCAATTATCACGCGGATCCTGCAGGCACTGCCCTGAATTATCAGGTTTTAAGCAGCGCTATCAGCGCAGTCCGGGACAGCCGGCCTTTGGGCGCTGCCTGGAAAAAACAGATCGATGAGGACTACAGAAAACGTGCCGGCAGAATCTGATTTATCTCTATCAGGTCAGCATAAAAGAAATATTAGAAAAAAGATTGAAAAGTACAAAATTTTCAGATATGATGGTTCTATACAAGCTTCACGGGGGTGACAGAAACAAAAATAATTATTGTATTGGGAGGAACTTTTTATGTCAATGACAGTCGAGGGTTTCATGAAAATGATCGAGGACCATCATATCCAGATGATCGACTTTAAGATCGTGGATATTAACGGCCAGTACCGCCATGTGACCATACCGGCGCGGCAGTTTTCCGAGGATACGCTGAAGAACGGCATCGGTTTCGATGCGTCCAACTATGGATACGCGGTGGTGGAGAAGAGCGACATGGTCTTCATTCCGGATCTGGATACGGCTATGGTAGATCCCTTCTGCCAGCCGCCTACGCTTTCCGTAACGGGAAACGCCATGATCATCGATCATCCGGAAAACCGTCCCCTGGATCAGTACCCCAGAAACATTGTGCAGGCGGCCAACCGCTATATGAAGGAGACGGGGATCGCCGATACCATGATCATTCTGCCGGAGTTTGAGTTTTATCTGTTTGACAGCGTGGGCTGGGAGGTACAGCCCTACTCCATCAGCATGAATCTGGATGTGAACCAGGCGCCCTGGAACAGCGCCGTGGAAGGCCGGGGATGCGTCGTGCCCCACCAGAAAGCCTATCATGTGGCGAAGCCTTTTGACAAGGCTTACGAGTGCCGCTCCGAGATGTGCATGGAGATGGAAAAGGCGGGGATCCCCATCAAGTACCATCATCCGGAAGTGGGAGCCTCCGGCCAGTTTGAGATCGAACCCCGGCTGGGGGAGATGACCAAAATGGCGGACGATACCATGATGATCAAGTACATCATCCACAACGTGGCCATGAAGTACGGCAAGACGGCTACATTGATGCCCAAGCCTGTTTACGGGGAGGCAGGGAACGGCATGCATGTGCATATGCTGCTTTTGAAGGAAGGCCAGCCGGTGTTCTCGGATGATAATGGATACTCCCACCTGAGCCGCACCGCCCACTATTTTATGGGGGGTCTGCTGAAACATATTTCGTCCCTGTGCGCCATTACCAATCCCAGCACCAACTCCTTTAAGCGGCTGGTTCCCGGATTTGAGGCCCCGGTGACCGTGGGATACGCTACCTCCAACCGCAGCGCCGTGATCCGAATCCCCGCCTACGCCAAGGAGCCTTCTATGCGCCGGTTTGAACTGCGGAACCCGGACGCCACCTGCAATCCTTACCTCTGCTACGCGGCCATCCTTATGGCCGGGCTGGACGGAGTGAAGAATCAGATCGATCCCCACGAGAACGGCTGGGGGCCCTATGACATGAACCTGTATTCCCTTTCCCAGGAGGAAAAGGCGAAGCTGCAGGCCCTGCCTGCTTCCCTGGACGCGGCCCTGGACGCCCTGGAGGCGGACCACGAATACCTGACTGCCGGCGGCGTGTTCCCGGAGCAGCTGATCAGGAACTTCATTGCGGTGAAGCGGCAGGAGTGCCTGGAGCTGGCGGCGGTGCCCCATCCCGCGGAGTTCGCGAGATATTACAATCTGTAATAAAAGTTTATCTTTTGACGAAAATAGTATAGAAGATTGAAAAATGGTCAGTGTGCAGAAAAAAATTCTGCGCATTGATCATTTTTTGTCACTAAAGAGAAATATGAATTTTTAAATAAATAGATTATATTGTAAAACTTAAAAAAGATATGATATAATTTGCGTGTGATTTTAAATGGAGGACAGAACGATGTATGCGGAATTGTTGATGAATTTAAAAGGAAGCACTTTAGATTATAGAAAAACCTCAAATCTTCAGGGAATTATCATGGAACATATTGATTCTGAATATGCGCAGAAACTCCATCATAACTCGCTTAATCCGTATAGTCAGTATTTACAAGTATCAAAAGAGAATGTAATTTGGCATATTTCTGCGATATCACAGGAAGCCTATGAGCAAATTATACTTCCGATGTCTTATATCGATGAAATATATGTGAAAAAAAAGAATGAGAAAATCGAAGTTCAAAATCGGGAAATAAAAATATGCAGAGAAAGGGAATTGCTAAGAGAATTTTATGAAGTATCTGGAAGTCGGTATTTAAATTTACGGTTTATGACACCTACGGCATTTAAACAAAACGGAAAATATATTTTTTGGCCGGATCTGCGCTTAATTTATGGAAGTCTTATGCGAAGATACAGCGCCTCATCAGAAGGGCTAGAAATGGTGGATGAAAATACGTTGGAGGAATTGGTTACCAAAAGTGAAATTGTCCGATATAATATCAGGAGTGTTTCCTTTCCTTTAGAAGGAATTAAGATAACGGGGTTTTGCGGGACAATTTGTATTCATGTGGCAGGAACAGATACAATGGCGAGGTATGCGCGGATGCTTTTCAGGTTTGGAAAATATTCTGGCGTGGGAATCAAGACAGCCATGGGAATGGGGGCTATGGAACTTATGGAACGGAGGCAGGAACAATGAAGGAGCAGGAAGTAAAATTAGTGATAGGGGGTCTGCTGCACGACATAGGAAAAGTTATTTTTCGGGAAGGAACAGACGGAAGAAATCACAGCAAAAGTGGATATGATTATCTGAAAGAAGAAGTAAAAATCAAAGAAAAAGAAATTCTGGACTGCGTTCGGTTTCATCATGGGTCACTGCTAAAAAACGCATTAATTCCCGAAGAAAGTCTCGCGTATATCGTATATATAGCAGATAATATCGCTGCGGCAGTGGATAGGAGAAAAACAGAAGAACAAGAGCCGGGTTTTGACCGTTCTATGCCGCTTCAAAGCATTTTTAATTTATTAAATGGAAATGATGAAAGAAAATATTTTCGTCCTGGGGATTTGGATCCGGATATGGAGATTAACTATCCACAGGATGAAAAAATCAGCTTTACGGAAGAAATGTACAAAAAAATCAAAAGACGGATTACCGACAATCTGAAAGGGATGGAGTGGACGGATGAATATATCAATTCCCTGTTGGCTGTAATGGAGGCTAATTTGTCCTATATCCCATCTTCAACCGCAAAGGGGGAAGTCGCAGATATCTCTTTGTTTGATCATATAAAGCTTACAGCTGCTTTTGCAAGCTGTATCCTGGAATATTTGAAAAAGAACGATATAAAAAATTACAAAGAATATTTATTTATCAATGCATCCAGATTTTATGATGAACAGGCTTTCTTATTATGTACATTGGATTTTTCAGGCATCCAGAATTTTATTTATACAATTACTTCTAAAAATGCACTGAAAACCTTAAGAGCCCGATCTTTCTACCTGGAAATCATGATGGAGCATATTATGGATTCCTTGCTGCAACCGCTGAATCTTTCAAGAGCGAATATCCTATATTCCGGTGGGGGACATGCGTATCTATTGCTGCCAAATACCAGCGAAACAAAACAGTGTGTAGATGAGTATTTGCAGCAGGTGAATCATTGGCTCATGGAAAAGTTCCGAATCTCACTTTATCTTGCGGGAGCTTTTGCACCGTGCAGCTGTAATGATTTAAAAAATATTCCGGAGGGCAGTTATTCAAAAATTTTTTCAGATGCAGGGGCTGCAATATCAAAACAGAAAATGCACCGTTATACGGCAAAGGATATAGTATATTTAAATCAAAGAAAAGAGGAAGATTATTCCAGAGAATGTAAAGTATGCAAAAATATAGCTAAAACAGATGAAGAAGGAGTATGCCCACTGTGCAGAGCGATCGAAAAAATATCAAAAGATATTCTGTATGGAGATTTTTTTACTGTTGTGGCTGAAGAAATTCCGGATGGTTTGCCGCTTCCGGGAAATTGCACCTTGGTCAGCGATTCTGAGCAGTCGTTGAAGGAACGGATGAAGACAGAATCCTATGTCAGGACTTACGGAAAAAATAAAATGTATACAGGCAGACATCTCGCCTCCAAAATCTGGACTGCAGATTATACAACGGGACAAAGTTTTGAGGAGTTCGCAGAGGCATCAGAAGGGATACAACGGGTTGGTATTTTACGGGCTGATGTAGACAATCTAGGGACAGCTATCGTTTCCGGATTTGATAACGAAAAGAACCATAACCGTTATGTAACACTTTCCAGAACGGCTGCATTATCCAGGCATCTTTCTCTTTTTTTTAAATTCTATATTCGCCGTATTTTAACAAGTGGAATTTATTCTATAGACGGGCAGGCAGGCCGGAGAAATGCAACGATTGTATATTCTGGCGGAGATGATGTGTTTATTGTAGGATCCTGGAAGGATATAATAGAATTAGCGGTGGATTTAAGACGAAGTTTTCAAACATATACACAAGGAACTTTAAGCATTTCAGCGGGAATCGGTATTTATGAATCCGGTTATCCGGTCAGTGCCATTGCCAGAGAAACCGGCAGCATGGAAGATGAGTCTAAAAAGCTTCCAGGAAAGAATGCAGTTACATTATTAGAAGACGGTACGAGTCATCTGGCAGATGGAGAAGAAATTAGTGATGGAACTTGGAAATGGGAGGAATTTGAGAAAGAAGTGCTGGGAGAAAAATATAGAGAATTGGAAAGTTTTCTTTCTGATTCGGAAGAAAGAGGAACGGCATTTCTTTATCATCTGCTGGAACTGATTCGCAACAGGAAGGAAAAAATTAATTTTGCCAGAACAGTTTATCTGCTTTCCAGACTGGAACCAGTGGAAGAGGGAGAAAAGAAGCAGAGATACCAGCGTTTCGCTGAAAAAATATATCAGTGGATACAGACAGAAAAAGATGCAAGGCAATTAAAAACGGCGATTACGTTATATGTATATAGAAACAGAGGAGGATCAGAACGTGCGGATTAACGAAGAAAATTATGTAGATCACGCGGAACAGACAATTTTACATTTGAAACAGGAATACGAAAGAAGTGGAAAACGGAAAGAGATGGTGACAACATCGAAACTTCGCAATATTCTTGCTATGGCAGCAGATATTTATAATCAGATTCTGAACGAGTCAGGAGAAAAATTAAGTACGGAAATATGCGGAAGAATCTCCTATCTTCGGGTTCGGGTGATTTATGAGTGCGGCAGAGAAACCAAAGTAAAAGAGTTTGTAAACCAGGCCGGATTGTTGGAAATTCTTAGTGATATCAAAGGCAGCAGAAAAAATTATCTTTTGTTTCATAAGTATATGGAAGCTTTGGTTGCGTTTCACAGATTCTATGGCGGAAAAGAACAGTAGGAGGAAGATAAATGTACGCAAAAATACAAATTTCGGGAGATATTGAAGTTAAAACAGGCATGCATATTGGGGGAAGCAGCGCATTTGCGGCCATTGGCGCAGTGGATTTGCCGGTTATCAGAGACATACGCAGTAATTATCCGATGATACCGGGCAGCTCACTTAAGGGGAAAATGAGGAGTCTTCTGGCAAAAGAATATAATTCCGCGATCGTGGAGCCTGATGAAGATGCGGAGCGGATCATACGTCTTTTTGGCTCTGCGAATAAAGGAAAGAAGGGAAGAAAAAGCCGTATTTTGATTTCAGATATGATTCTTGCGAATATGGCGGAGCTAAGATCTGCGGGAATACAAAGCCCTACAGAAATTAAGTTTGAAAATTCAATTAACAGGGCCACAGCAGTAGCTAATCCAAGGCAAATAGAGAGGGCAATCCGAGGATCTGTTTTTGAATTAGATATGATCTATGAAGTGGAACAGGAAAAAGATTTGCTGGAGGACATGGAAACACTTGGAGAAGGCATGAAACTTCTTCAGTATGATTATCTGGGAGGACATGGATCAAGAGGTTATGGGAAAGTGCAGTTTAAAAACGTATCTGCGGATATTGTGGTAGGGGAAATCGAAGATTTTATAATCGAAAAATGTAATGAGATTCTGAAAAATGCAGTGCGGATGTAGGGAGCAGGAGGGAAGGTTTTGAATTACAGGCTATACCAAATGGAATTTTTAAATGGAATACATTTTGGGATTCAAGCCCTAGATGATACGCAGATAATGCTTCCAGCTGATACTCTATTTTCGGCTTTATGCCAGGAAGCGCTGCGCATTGGAAAACTGGAGGAACTGATATTCCTGGCAGAACAGGGGGATTTTCTCTTGTCCACTGGTTTTCCATATGTTGGAAAGGATTATTTTCTTCCAAAACCAATGCTGAGAATTGAAGCGGATCAAAAGCAGGGAGATTCTGTCCAGAAAAAACAATTTAAAAAGATGAAATTTGTCCCCTTGAAAAAAATAGAATCATATCTTCAAGGAAAGATTGACAAAGAGGATCTTGATAAAATAGAGCAGATGGGTATGTTTGATATGAGAACCTCGGTGGCAATCCGTGGGCAAGAAAGTCCGCAGCCTTATTTTCTAAAAATTTATAACTTTAAAGAGGGAAATGGTCTGTATATTCTGGTGGGAGGTAAAGAAAAGAAAAATTTTCAGTTGTTTGAGATGCTATTTGAGAGCCTTTCCTACTCTGGCGTAGGCGGTAAGAAAAGTTCTGGATTGGGTCGATTTGAATTTGCCGAACGTAAAATCCCAGATGAGCTGCTGAAAAGATTAAATGCGCAAAGTAGCCAGTATATGCTGCTGTCCACGGCATTGCCAGAAGAGCAGGAACTGGATGCTGTTATGGGGGAAGCAAGTTATCAGCTGATTAAAAGAAGCGGATTTGTTGACTCTTTTCATTATGCGGAACAGTACAGAAGAAAAAGAGATTTATATGTATTCAGTCCTGGATCCTGTTTCAAACGCACTTTCCGAGGGAAAATTTATGACGTTTCCAGCGGGGGCAGTCATCCTGTGTACCGATATGCCAAAGGAATGTTTTTGGGGGTGGATTTATGAGCCGGGCGCTGAAAAATTATGATCTTTTATTGGAAGTTTGCGGACCCGTATTTGTAGGAAGCGGAAATGAAATCTCAAAAAAGGAATATTTATTCCTAGGCAATAATACAGTTGGAATTCTTGATATAAATAAGCTTTATATGCTGCTGCACTCTAAAGGATTATCAGCTGAATTTGAGACATATATGCTGGATAACCGGAAAGAAGATCTCAGGCAGTGGCTGCAGAGAAACAGGCAGCCTTTGGCGGACATAAAGAAGTGCATGAAATATACTTTGGAAAGCGGTAATATGGAAATCCAAAAAGGAACAAGAATTCAAATTATGGAACATATAAAAGATGCCTATGGAAATCCATACATTCCGGGAAGCTCAGTGAAGGGAATGTTGAGAACAATTCTGCTTGGCGGAAAAGTGATGAGCTGTCATAATGAATATGACCGGGAGGCAGAATTGCTTTTCAACGAGCTTTTATCTTCAGAAGATTCTCGTCAGAGTCAGAGATTGCTGAGATCAAGAATCACGCAGATAGAAAGTAAAGCCTTTCATATTCTTGAAAAATCCGAAAATAAAAAAGATGCCGTTAATGATCTATTGTCTGCTTTAATCATAGGAGATAGCGAGCCACTAAAAACTCGGGATCTTGTACTGTGCCAGAAAGTTGAAAAAAATGTAAATGGCAGAGAAAAAACGCTTAATTTATTCAGGGAATGTATACGTCCAGGTACCATTATAAAATGCAGCATGACGATTGATGAAAGTACTGCAAAAAAATACGGCATTCAGTTGAAGTCAGAAAAGATGAAAAAGGCTATTGCAGATTTTGCAGCGCAGTATTATTCTAATTTTGCAAACAAATTTCCAGGAGCAGCTAAACCTGAAAAAAATACAGTTTATTTAGGGGGTGGATGCGGGTTTGTAAGCAAGACCATCATGTATCCAATGTTTCCGGGAAGCGAGGGAGTTAGAGCGGTAAAAACTGTTTTTGACAAAACCAGAGTACCAAGAGTACACGGACACAGTCAGGATCTCAAGAGCGGAGTTTCACCGCATATCCTGAAATGCACAAGATATCAAGGCAGAACACTGGAGATGGGACGATGCAGAATTAAAATAATTGAAAAAGCCCCTGTTTCCCGCGATGCCTGTAGATAAAGGGATTATCAGCATTATTTTGGATTCCATGAGACTACATTTCTTAAAAAATTTTTTCACACGCATTTGGGACAGATCAGCCAGAGAATATAAGGGGTGTGGGAGATGGTATTGAGAAATGTAGTTCCCCGTAAGGGGACGGAAACAATACCCACATTAATTAGCGACCAGAACAACATCCATTGAGAAATGTAGTTCCCCGTAAGGGGACGGAAACGATTATAAAACTCTTCAAATCTTTCTAAGTCGTCAATTGAGAAATGTAGTTCCCCGTAAGGGGACGGAAACCTAATCTCCTGTCCGGGGCGATTCTTTTTCTTATTGAGAAATGTAGTTCCCCGTAAGGGGACGGAAACTTCATTATATTTTCGATTGCTTCCCTCTTTGTCATTGAGAAATGTAGTTCCCCGTAAGGGGACGGAAACAAGTAGTTCCCAACTCTCTAAAGGGAAATGCTTTTATTGAGAAATGTAGTTCCCCGTAAGGGGACGGAAACTCGATACTACTTTCTTTAGAAAGCCATGTTGTTATTGAGAAATGTAGTTCCCCGTAAGGGGACGGAAACTCTATTGTCATAATTTTTCCTCCTTTTTTCAGCATTGAGAAATGTAATTCCCCGTAAGGGGACGGAAACAATATATTCAAGGTAGCGTGCATTTCGCTTCAGGATTGAGAAATGTAGTTCCCCGTAAGGGGACGGAAACTCAACGCACAACGGTTGTGCGTTGAGCGACACGCGATTGAGAAATGTAGTTCCCCGTAAGGGGACGGAAACAAATGGAATTCTGCCTCTTTGATGCGTTCCGTCCCCATTGAGAAATGTAGTTCCCCGTAAGGGGACGGAAACCCGGGCTGTATATATCATTAAACCCGTTTAACTCATTGAGAAATGTAGTTCCCCGTAAGGGGACGGAAACGGTGCGGTAGATCCTCATCAAGATAGCTTCCGGAATCATTGAGAAATGTAGTTCCCCGTAAGGGGACGGAAACTTCTTCGTAGTTTTTCATTATAATTTACCTTGCCATTGAGAAATGTAGTTCCCCGTAAGGGGACGGAAACCCCATTCAATGTTTTTATCGTAATCTCTGATTAACATTGAGAAATGTAGTTCCCCGTAAGGGGACGGAAACAATGGCTGAATATATTAATGTACCGTGCATTGACGGATTGAGAAATGTAGTTCCCCGTAAGGGGACGGAAACAGGTATTCATCAGTGTATTGCATTATCTGTTAATATTGAGAAATGTAGTTCCCCGTAAGGGGACGGAAACTAAAAACCAACAGTGGTAAGAAAATGCTTCAGCTTATTGAGAAATGTAGTTCCCCGTAAGGGGACGGAAACTATAACATGCTCCCAACTCCTTCATAAGCTCGTTGTTATTGAGAAATGTAGTTCCCCGTAAGGGGACGGAAACTTTCATCAAGTTCTTTTCTAATCTCTTGTATTTCTTATTGAGAAATGTAGTTCCCCGTAAGGGGACGGAAACTTTTCAGTTGCTACAATTTTACTTCTTGTCATATGTATTGAGAAATGTAGTTCCCCGTAAGGGGACGGAAACGCTATTTGAGCAGAAGCAAGAATACTTGCGAAATCATTGAGAAATGTAGTTCCCCGTAAGGGGACGGAAACTTTTTTCTGATCTTTCTGGCTTGTGACCTTTACGATTGAGAAATGTAGTTCCCCGTAAGGGGACGGAAACATTCACCTAGCACGGTAATATATGCATGCACTTATTGAGAAATGTAGTTCCCCGTAAGGGGACGGAAACTATAGTTAGCCCTCTGCCTCCTCCGTGTAAGAAATTATCATTGAGAAATGTAGTTCCCCGTAAGGGGACGGAAACCTTTTTCTTTTCTTCTGTTCTTACCACTTATTGAGAAATGTAGTTCCCCGTAAGGGGACGGAAACCTTCTCCAAAAATCCAACGTTTTCCTTCCTTTTCATTGAGAAATGTAGTTCCCCGTAAGGGGACGGAAACCTATAAAAATATCTTTTGATTTTCTGTCAACGATTGAGAAATGTAGTTCCCCGTAAGGGGACGGAAACTGTCCTATCCGCTTGAAAATTTCCGCCTGCCTAATTGAGAAATGTAGTTCCCCGTAAGGGGACGGAAACTCATTACGCAATCACCTCCAGGACTTCTGCATCTATTGAGAAATGTAGTTCCCCGTAAGGGGACGGAAACCAGATTTTCATGTTTGCAAACAATCTGTTTTAAATTGAGAAATGTAGTTCCCCGTAAGGGGACGGAAACTTCCGTTCGTCTTCTCAAAATAAATTTTAATCATAATTGAGAAATGTAGTTCCCCGTAAGGGGACGGAAACGTTTTCAACCGGCCACGGGAACCGGGCGAATGTTATTGAGAAATGTAGTTCCCCGTAAGGGGACGGAAACGCGTGTACATTGCCCATATAATAATCCATATCGCATTGAGAAATGTAGTTCCCCGTAAGGGGACGGAAACCCTTTATCGTGTTCCCCTGTCTGTCTGTTATTGTATTGAGAAATGTAGTTCCCCGTAAGGGGACGGAAACTTTTCTTGTGCGGTCATTTTATCGCCCTCTTTCTATTATTGAGAAATGTAGTTCCCCGTAAGGGGACGGAAACGAGGGAAAACATTATGAACAAAATAGATAATGATTGAGAAATGTAGTTCCCCGTAAGGGGACGGAAACAAAAACCCGCTGCAGGTTTTCTTCGGACACGCCGCGGATTGAGAAATGTAGTTCCCCGTAAGGGGACGGAAACATCCGCATCAGGGTAGCCTCCGGAATCCCCATTTCTATTGAGAAATGTAGTTCCCCGTAAGGGGACGGAAACAAAGATCCACATCCCCTTTGACTCGTACTGTTTTATTGAGAAATGTAGTTCCCCGTAAGGGGACGGAAACCCCGGCCGATCACCGAGAAAACAAATTTTATTATTGAGAAATGTAGTTCCCCGTAAGGGGACGGAAACATGTACGTCCTGCATGTTAATCACCTCCCTTTGATTGAGAAATGTAGTTCCCCGTAAGGGGACGGAAACCATAATGGATTATGATGGGAAGGAATGTCAATACCAATTGAGAAATGTAGTTCCCCGTAAGGGGACGGAAACTCCGACCCCGATGATCTGCAGCAGCGTCTTTGCCATTGAGAAATGTAGTTCCCCGTAAGGGGACGGAAACCCCGGCCGATCACCGAGAA